>QWCZ01000002.1_pt1 | contig 280283 bp, 260 predicted proteins | sample 1972651 | NCBI WGS metagenome assembly QWCZ01 (sample SAMN09866695, study PRJNA288562) | Human oral metagenome isolate pre1_saliva, whole genome shotgun sequencing... | isolation source: mouth | host: Homo sapiens | place: USA: California
ATTATAGATATTGAATCTAGCATCTGGAACTAAGAATTGATTTGTTTGGAAGAGTAATGTGATAATTCTAGAAATAGAATCTAGAATAGCAGGTTCTGTCTTAATGGAGGTTAGTACTTTACCATCGAAGTCTTCGGAAAGGATATTGAATGGAGCACCTTTAGTAAGACCTTGACCAACTGTAAGAATAGCTTTATCAGTATCATCATCAAAGTATGGTACATAGATCAAAGAACAAAGTTTCAAGTAAGAGCGGCATAATAATGTAGCTACTGCTAAATTAATATCCTTTTCATCACCTTGAACTAGATCATGGTATTTCTTTTCTAATTTAGAGAATGCACGGAAGCCTTCAAAGTTAGCAGCATTACCAACACCATCTTTAGCAGCAGAACGGCAGTTTAATACAGCATCTTCGATAGCATCAGATAATGGCATACGATCAGATGTACCAATACCACCTACATAAAGATCTACCATATTAGCTTTCAAGATATTGATACGGCGTTTTAAGTTACCAATCTTAACAAGTTCTTGACGAGTTTCTTCATATTTCTTCAAAGTAGCCTCTAGGTTGCCAAGGTAGTTTTTAAAGAATTCAGTATATTCACCTTTACCATCATACATGTTTTTAGGATTGATGATTTTGGTAGAAGTAGAATCTACGATAACTTGTTCAGCTTGACCAGCAAATGTTTTTACATTGAATGGAGTCATAGCCAAGTCTTTAGCTTTATCTTGGTTATAAGTTTCTGGATCGATATATTTCTTGATGAACTTAGCACCAGTAAGTTTCATAATATCCATCAAGTATTGGTTTTCATTGTCGATATTAGCAACTACACAAAGATATCCACGTTGTTCAGCTGGAGTATTTGTAAGAGATATCATAAGTTGATCAATAAAGCTATTAGCATCACGAGAGATAGTAGGACACACAATCAAAGTAGGAGTTGGCATATCCTCTTGTTTGATTTCTTTGCCTTTGTTAGCTAATTCATTCAATTTTTGTAGAGGTTCAAAATAAGATTTAGTAACAATCATTTTGAAGTTTTCTACCATATCAGGAGTATCGATAGGGGATTCGAATACATATACGTTAGGATGTGCTAAAGTACAAGTAGAATCTTTTTCATTGTTTGCAAAGCAAGGATCAATGAAGCCAGCATCATAAGTCATACCATTGTATGTTTTGATTTTGGTTTCTGGGGTATTGGATGCAGATACATCGATGAATACGTCCATACCATTTTGTTTATAGATATCTGTAATCAAACGAGCAATTTCATCATTGCCATTCAAAGAAGTATATGCGATATTATAAATATCTGTAAGATTGGCTTCATGACCAGCAGCTTCGATTTCTTGGATACCTTCTTTGATGATATCTTTCAAAGCATTTACTAATTTACGTTTAGGGAATCCTTTTTCTTGTAATTCAAGCAAACCTTTGAAAATGAGGTAAGACATAATAACAGCAGATGTAGTGCCATCACCAATGGATTTGATTACTTGAGTACAGATAGTACGAATATCATCTTTAAGAATATCTTCGATTGGTTTGTCTAAGTCAATATTTTTTAATACTGTAAAGCCATCTTTAGTATAGTTAGACATGATAGCTTTAGAGCCTTTAGCTCCATCTCTATATGAATAAGCAGTATAACCACCCATAGGACCATAAGTTCCTTGAATAGTACTAGCGAATAATTTAAGAGCACGCAATTGTGCTTCTCTTAATTGCTTCTCAGATACTACGTTGCTTACTAATTTCATTTAAATAACTCTCCTTTTACATAACCTTATTTAGCAAATTCAAAATTTGAATAAGGTGCTATATATTTTATAGCATTAGTTTTAGATAAAAGAACTGCATACGGATGATATTTCTTTTCGAAGAAATCTTCATAATTTAGAGCATAATCATATAGATAAATTGCTTTACCAGATATATTTTTATATCCAGTAATACTATCTACATCGTGGACGAAAATGGCACTAAATCCAGAAACATCATCCGGTTCAATAACTGTGTTCCACTTACGAGTATGAAGAAAAGCTTCAATCTGTAATTGGTCAGTTAAATTTTTGCAGTTCACTGTCACCTTAATTGAGCTGGTATTTTCTTCTGTGCCTTTTAAGACACTTAAGATATCTGTAAGACCAGCATACTTAATAACTTCTTCATATTTATTTGTAAGAAGTTCTTTATATATACCATCTATCTTATTATGCATTTCTGGTTTGAAAAGAATAGATAGTGGATTCTTCTTTGTTCTTGTAAGAATAAGGGATTTGATATGATATAAACTACTATAGAAAATCCATTCATTAAAGTATGGTACTTTTCTATCGCAATTATCGATAAGGTATAGCACACATGCTAAATCAATATCATAAAGCATATCAAAGTCCACTAGTAACTTCTTAGCATCCTTATCTTTTTTATTTATCATACTTACCTCAAAGAAAAAAAAAGAAACGACGGTTAGGCCGTTTCTTTATTATTCATTCTTATTGCATAGAACCCATGATAGAATCTAATTCAGAACTTTGAATAGATTCTGTAGTTCCTGCACTTGTGTGAGTGGATTGATTATTACCACCACCATTATTGAAATAAGATTTGTTTTTATAACCGCCATTATAGTTGGAGTCTAAGTCTACACCAAGTTTAGCAGCAATTTTATTCAAATATGGTTGAGTATGAATCAAGCTAGAGTATGCTTGTGCATTACTCATAGCTGTGTAATATTCACGCAATTGTAAGGAAATCATTTCTAATTCAAGCATATTGAAATGATCGAAGTCTTGTGTATAACCAGCAGTTTTAGCATCGAAACCTACAATAGCATTATAGAAACCTTTACGAGTTTCATAGCTATAAGCTTGTTCGATTTGACCATTTTCATTAAGTTTCTTAATACTGATAACGATACCAGCTTCTGGCTTACCATATACAACTTCTGGATCTTCTACAGTAATAAGATTATTACCAGACGCTACACCAATATTACCTTGAGTTAAAGCTTGTTGTTCTTCTTTAGAAGCCTTCAAGAATTGGTTAATCAAGTCTTCAAACATTTTAGCTTTTTGTGGAGTCAAGTATACAGAGATGCCGTTCTTAGTGTCATAACGTGTTTCTCCATTTTCAGATTCGATTACTGGAGAGATTGCAATCTTAAGGTTATTTCTCCACATAGAGAAGCTAATCATTGTTTTATCAATGATGGATTCTTTATTAAAGAAAGAATATCCAAATACGCTAGGGGAGGATTGTTGTTGGTTATCATAATTGCCAAATGCCATTTTATAACTCCTTTTCTTTTCTACTACTACCTCTAAAAATAAAAATTCTAATATAATGTATCCGATATCATAAATTATGAGTTTATGAGGCCTATACCAGATATATTAATACTAACTCATAATTATAGTGTATAATTAAGATTCCAGTTAATTATATACTATAATAGTGAAAGTAATTTACAGAATTTTGTAAGGAGGATAATTATTATAATGACAGTTAAGAAAAGTGCTACTGCCGAAAAGAAGCGAAAAAGAAAACTTACTATGAAAGATCTTATAGAGCTTTATAATGAAGGAGCTTTTACTAATGAGCCTATTGGCAAAGTAATAGCATCTGCAATGGAGGCTCATTTAAGATTACTGATTACATCTTATCAACAAGATTTAGTTAAGTTAGCAGAAGAGCAAGAAGCTAATGGGGAAATTGTTTATACTCCTATCTATTATGGTAAGGGTGCAGCTGGTGTTAGAAAAGCAATTGCAGAAAGAAAAGAAATAGAAAAAGAGATAAACTCTAATAAAAAGATTGGTTTTTTACGGGAGGATTAAATCATGGACGTTAAAGAAAAAATGACTTTAGATCAAGCTATTGTTGCATTTGATAATGGAGAGTTACCTTATAATATTCAAAGAAAATTAAGAGCTAAATTAGATGATTATAAAGAGTACTTAATTTATAGAGAGTTATCTAATATCGTTGAGGTCAAAGAATTCACAGCTCATCAATCTTCTAAAGAAGAAGATATTGATGCTATCAATAGCAATATCGATAATTTGATGGCAAATGAAAATAATGAATTCTTAGATGATATATTTAAATCTTGCTTAAAAAATAGTAAAGATACTTTTAATGCTATTTCAAATGTGGATATCCCATTCATGAGATATCTAGTAAAAACAAATAGCCCGTTTATAGTATCTAAAGATGATCTTAGCAAAGAGAAGTATCCTAGAACTTATAAACAATATGTAGACGTTAGACGTTTTATGGGTGCAAGAAAGGTTACTAAAGATATATTTAGTGATCTATATGATGAGTACTGTAGATTTAGAAGAGAAATTGCAATTCCATATTTAAATGATATTGGAACTACTTTATATGGTAATAGAGCTGGTGTTACAGATTTCAAGCATTTTATGAATAACCTTCAATCTAGTAATCTAAGACCATATACTAGTAAATATTTCTTCTTTATAAATACAGGAGACTATCCTACAAATATCATAAAACCAACAATGGTTAAGAATGGCATTTTAAGAGGCAATGATTTAGATAGAGACATGCGTGGAGTGTTATAAGATAATGAGTGAAAGAAAATATGAATTAAATGAACTCTCTGAATTATATTATCAAGGATTTTTTAAGAATACTAAAATAGGTCAAAAGATAGATGATAAGTTAGATGCTTATAGTGATAAGGTATTAAAGGAACATGAAAAAGAACTTATTAATGCTTTACATGTAATTCTAGCAGAAGAAGGAATTCCTAATGCATCAGAATATTATAAGCAATTAATAGATGATAAACGCCTTACTAGAGTTAATACCGCTATCTTTGCTTTTGTATCATTCTTACGAAAATATCGTCCAGATATGATCAAACCTATTGGTCGTAATAAAGAAAGAGAAAAATATATAGATCTTACAGAAGTTAGATTGCAACTTAAATCTGCAAGGGATTTATTCTCTGAGTTGTATGAATTATATCAAACTTTCTATACTAGAAATAGATTCCCATATCTAAACCAGAGACTATTTCTAGAAAAATTATCTTCGTTCCCATACTATTTTAAGAAGGACGAAGATAAAACTGTTTTAAATGAGCATAAAAAATAAACACAAGAAGAAAGAGAAGGGATTGACTCCCTTCTCTTATTTTTTTTTATTATTGTTCAGCTTCAGTATCGTATTCATCATAGATCTTCATTCTTGTATCATAAAGATCTCCTTTGAATAACTGATCACGTTTAACAGTAAGCTCTTTATACATATGATCAAGTTGTTTAAACTCTTCTTTTGTAAGAACATTGTTTTCAACGTAATCTTGAATATATGCAAGTTTAACATTAATATTTGCCATAAGCATAGGAACTGCATCAGGTTCATTTTCTAATACATTATCTTGCTCAATAGCAATCTTAACAATATCATCTTCCAATGCTTCTGGAATAGATTTCATCTTCTTATTAGGGAGGATGGAGGATTTTACTTCTTCATAAAGAATGTGTTCTGGAGTGCCAGCAGATTCAATCAAAGCATCATCATCGATACGATTCAAACGTCTAGCAATATTATCCAATTCTTTAATTTCAATTTTAGAAGGGGATAATTGTTTACAACGATCGATCATCATAAGAGCAGGAATACGGTTATGAAGTACATCACGATATACTCTTAGTACCCATGCCAATACGATAAATTTATTGTTGATTTCTTTATTGTAATTATACCAGTTGCTAGCAATCTTATCGAATGCAGAATGAATATGCTCTTTATATCCACACCATTCAAAGAAGTCATTCATAACTTCATTTTCATCAACTTCTGCTTTATCGAAGATAGTGATGAATTTACGAACAGCATCTCTGAAACCATAGGAAAGTAATTCCATATAATGAATAGAATCAGAGATTTTTAATACATCATTATTTTTTGTAAGATGAGAATCAATAGCTTTGCATACTGCTTCACAAGGAGCAGCATTGCTTACTAAATTATAAACTTCATGCATAAGAAGAGCTGCAATTTCGTGAGCAGATAAATTAATATCATCTTGGAACATTTTGGAATCTAATTCCAAATAATATTCTTGGATAACATATTTTTCTCCACCAGTAATAATTTTGATTACTTGTTCAGCATCAATCTTAGGCATAGCATAGATACCAAAGAATAATTTATCGGTGTTGTTAGTATATAAGACACGCAAACATTTTGCATCAAAGAACTTATTTAATGCATTTTGTAAGTCTAAGATAAATTCTTGTTTTGGATCTTTCTTTATATTTTGAATCGCTATTTCGATATCATCATAAGCGTCTTTAAGTTTAGTTCTAGCTAGGATATCCAATGTTAATCCTCCTTAAATAACTCTAGAGTAAAATAAATTGTACAATTATCTAAATGTTTCCAGCATAAGAAAGGAAGGGATATTCATGAATACCAATGTTTATGTAAGTGCTAGAAGAGCTCTTAATGATTATGATGCTAATAGAGTAACTTATAGTAGAAAGAAATTAGCTAAGAAAGAAGAACCATTTGTTGAACCTAAGAAGACAGATATCTGTATTGCAACTGGTTCTCCAATGGATGTAAAAAATAATAAATAGTTCTACTATATATTAGAGGTTCGTTGCCTCCCAAAAGTTTCTTTTCTTCTACTCTCAGGTTTATGATATAGAGTCTAGTACTCTATATCATATCCTCTTGTCAAAAATAGGTTTCAATTATATACTATAATAGTGAACCTGAAGTTAGGTGTTTAGAAATTTATGTTTGTTTTACTATTTACTTTTTTTAAGAGGAGGAATTTCTTTATGAAACCAACAACAAGCAACAAACAGCGTACAGGTAATTTTAACAAGGGAAATAACAGAGGTGTTGCAAAACCTAAGTACAAAAAGCCAGTAACTAGTGGCGGCAATTATTATGGCAAACCTACATCCACAAAGTCTTACAGTTATGATAAGTATGATAATTATGGTAGAGCAATCGGTGCGGGTGCTGGTGTTGAAGAATATGGTAAATGTCAAAGTATCGCTATCAGTCTTATGAATAGCGGAAATAAAGCCCATATCAAACACAACCCAACAGTAGCTTATATTAAGTCTGTTCTTAAAAATAATATCCAAGATCCTACAGCTGGTTTCTTGCATATTACAGAACGTGGGCTAGATGGTATTAGTTTCAATTCTATGAAAGAAGAATTTGATATTCTTCATCCAAATGAATTGAAAACTAATATTCAGCCGTTCATTGATGCTATCTTCAATAGCTTTGTAAGCAATGGGTTATTTGATAGACACAACAATGACGTGTCTATTATCAAATTATTAGTTCGTGAAAAGAACTGTATTGAAAAAGTATTCGGATATGATAAAATGGCATTGCTTGCCTCTAAATATTCAGTTGAATATACATCCGAAACTTTGATCACAATCGATATGATTAAAGCTCGTATGCTTAATAGCTTAGCTGAAACAGTATTTGCTATTGAAGCAGAATTAGCAAAAGGTCCTATCGATATTAAACATGATGAAACCCGTGTTAATTTTATCAAGGTACCTATTAGATCCTTCTTGATGGAATATGCTAGTTGCTGTCAAGAAACATTAAATTTGGTTAAGCCAAAACGTGTACGATAACTTTATTTAAACAACTAAGAGAATGGGATTATTTCCCATTCTCTACTTTTTATAGCAAAATGTAAAGGAGAAGAATAATGAAAACATTTGCAAGACTAATTATGGGAATAGCATTTATGATAATGGCATGCGGCACTAACGCAAGTGCATTTAGCGCCACCGCAAATGATAGCTACGGGAACTATCGTTTGAACTTTGTAGCAGAAAGTTTCGGTTTGTTTAAAACTAGCAAACCTAATGTTTATAAAGGTAGAGTTACTTTAGAAGCAAAAGATCTAATCAATGTTGGTGATAAAGAAAATGTCATCGAAGCTTGGTTCATGTGGGATAAGAATACAGGTAAATTCTATCTTACTACTGGTAAGATTAATGGTGTTAAACAACCACATCCAAAATGGGGTCCTGTAGATATTAGTAATCCTGAAACTTTTGCTATTGATAAAACAGCCACAGAATATATATTCTATCGTATGTGGCTAAATAATAAAGATACAGAAACTGGTGAGAAATTAGATACTCTAAGTTTCATGGATCTAGTTCATGTATTAAAAGATAATAAATTACCAGACAAAATCTAACTCAGAAAGGAGTATTAACTTATGAATAAGAAATACATTATTGTTTTGATTCTCTGTACTTTCATTGGTGCAGGAACAGGTTATTTGCAAAGTAAGTATGATATCTTCAATACTTATGCAACTAGTTATACAGACTATTCTAGCTCTAGAGACATGGAAGAACAAATGTTCCACCCTCCAGTTAAAGAACCAGAAGGGAATCAAAAGGTAACAAAAAATGTAGACAAATCTGGAAAGATGAAAGTTTCTGCTTATCCAGAAACTTATGTATATCCAGATACATTAGAATACAAAACTACTAATGAAAAAGTAGTTGGTTCTATTAAAATTAATACCATGGATTATGATAGCGTAATGGATTTTGAAATCTATTTAAAAACTGGTATCGTAAAAACTAGCGAACAGGGAACTGCTAATTGGAACGAGACAAATCCTATCAGACCAATGGGTTCTGAACCAAGATATTATGTTGCTAAGTATATAGTAGATGTGATGAGAAACAACAATAGTCATATCTTAGATAATACTTATAATCTCATGGTGAAACGTTACTAATTAAAAAAGGGGAAACACTCATGAACTTTAAATCTATCTTATTACAAATTTTATTTATATTCGGACTAGTACTGAATGTTGGAGCATATGACAACATCTATCAAATATATGATGATGGAACTTATGCACAAGTAGCAACTTATGATGAAACATCTTTTACTTATCACCATTTAGGAAATAGAGATATAGTAGAGGGTGGAGTTGCAGTAAATGAGAATGGTGTAAATAAGATAGTATATTTCCAATACCATCCATCTTATAATAATCTATGGATTAAAATTGGTATGGATGGTGAATGGAAATATGTAGAAGGAAATGATGGTACCTTGGAATATATTTATGCTAGTAATATAGCAATAGAGTTAGTTGATAGGTATGAAATCAAAGAACAAGATATTTATAAATTCGTACCAGATTATAAAGGAGAAAGTTTAATAAAATGAAATTGAAGGCCTTATTAGCAGCAACAGTATTTTCTATCGGATCTTTAGTAGCAGTATCTCATGTAGATGCTATGGTATTGATTAATTACAATACAAACAATAATGGTCAGATTATCTTTGATGATCAATCTATCGCATATGAAACCAATGGTGATCTTGTAAGAGGTGCCGTATGGACATATGAAAATGGTACAGCTAAAATAGTAAATTTCCATTACTTTAAAAATTCTAATACTCTTAGAGTTAGAGTAGAAAACGGTGAATGGAAATATGTAAATCGCTATACAGATGATAGTAGCTTAGAATTTAAATATGGGTCTTTGATTGCTCTTAAACTTGCAGAAAAAAGAATCATTCCAGTTGGTATTCAATTGGATAAATTTTATAATTATAAAAATAAATAGGTAAAAGGCTATGGAAAGTAAATACTTTAGCTGGATAGCAGCGGCTATATCTGTAGCTATAGTTCTTTTATATGAATTAATAAAGAATTGGGTATTGAAATGAATAATATGACTACAATGATTATTATTGCTGTGATTGCAGTAGTAATTCATCAATTACTAAAATAAAAGAAGAGGATTAATTTCCTCTTCTTTTTTCATTTTGTCAAGGAGATTTGATTATGTTTAAACTAAGTTATTATGATGAAGATAGTAAATCTATCTTAAATTCAGAAATTAATACTGATAAAAATTTTGTAAAGATTGTTTCCAAAGTATTTCCTGGTATTCTTCCACGAAAAGAAGATTCAGAATATGTAAGAATTGGTAAGTTAATAATATTATTAGCGAACTTTATCTCTATTCCTTATTATGGAAAAGAGCATGGATTTGATGAATCAAAATGTAATGGTTATATCTATTCTGATATGAAATTACAGATTTATATGGAAGATCTATTACCAATAGAAATGTATGACTTTAAATATATTCTCTGTCAATTATATAAAGTAAATGATGAGGATACAATCTCAAATATTTACAGAATGTATGAAGCAGAAGTTATAGATGATCTTGGTAATGGAATGGAAGGTAAGTTAATAGAACAAGCATTTCAATATGCTCTATTATTAGATCTAGATGAAAACGAAGAAGATAAGGAGGAAATCTAATGTTTGGAGCTACTTTTTACCCTAATGAGTGGGTTGATACCTTAGATGAGTTTAAAGCGAAATTTGAGAAAATGCTTAATGAGAATGAAGCGGCTAAGGTTGAATGGGAAGCATTAGATCCTTATCAAAAGCTTAAATGTTTAGTATTTTCTGATATCTATTCTATAGGAAATATGGATAGAGGTTTTCTCTATAAAGATTTTAGATTTAAAATAGAAGCTTTAGATATTAAGCATTTATACAATCTAGCAGCTTATGTAGGTATTGGTGTAAATGAAGAATATATTACGATAGAAGATGAAGTAAGTTCTAATGTAGCAGTTCTTCATATGATTATGGTTAGATGGCATGAATGGAAACGTGCTGTAGCTAAGTATAGATATATGAGTACCAAAGTATGCGAATATGCTAGAAGCGAATATCCATTTATTGATGAATTAGATTATGATCCATTTTATTATGAAAATCCATAAATAAATAAATACTATAATAGTGAAATTAAGTTAGTATGAATGATAATTTTATATTATTTTAGGAGGAATAAGCTATGTTAGCATTCAAAGAAAGTTGTTACATTGAAAATAGAAAGTAGTACGAAGGAGTAGATGATACTCTCGTGAGAGAGTATCATGATATTTATAATAGTACAGAAGAGGTAGAAAACTATCCTGCTCCGAGTGAAATTGTAAGCTATTTATACCGAGAATTGGAAGGTATAGAAGTTTATAATAAAGCAATAAAAAATGATATTAAGACCATCAAAGTATGGACGTCGTATCTTGATATTCATATGGATGATGAAAGATATGTTGAAGATGCTGAGATGCTTATAGAGTATCGCTCTAGCATTGAATTTATCCCTTTGGCTATAAGAGGAGAGAGATATGACGTCATTGTGTTCATAGATAATGTCTTAAAGGCTCTTGAATTGAAAAATGACGAAGCAATCGAGGTATTAAATAATATTAACTATAATAATCTCGAACTCCCTGATGAGGAGTTTGAAGATTATGAGCCAAGTCAGGAAGAATTCGTAGATCGGGCGTATTATGAACAGCGCCCTCGCAGATATAGTATTTAATGATAAATAAGGAGGAATAAATTATGTTATTCTTAAATTTCGGTCAATTGATCGACGTATATGGTTTCAGTGGGAGAATGAGTTACTCCCCAAAAGCAAAATTCAGTTCTAATATGAGCGAATTCGATTTTTATGAAATTAACTCATATCTTTTGAAATTGTACCAAAATACTGGTATTAAAACTGCTGATTTAGTAGAGTTTTTTAAAAACGCATTAATAAACAGTATTACAGTAGAGAAGGTCTACATCCACTATATGGATGGGGAATTTGTGGAGGATTCCAATTGTGAATACGAAGCAACATTCTCTTATATCAAAAACTTCCCTTTCGTAATCAGAGGGGGATTCAGGGACATTAGAAAGTTTGTCCATGCAGTACTCTTGTACTGTAATAGATATGATTGGGATTATGATACGGAAGAATATCCTACGAAGGATAGAAATCCTATAAATTCACTTATTGTATCTAAATATGGTAACAACCTTGGTAAATTATTAAATGATGTTATGGAAGGTTTAAAACCTTTCATAGATAATAATTTTGCAATTAAAACTAAAGAAGAAGTATTAAAGTCCATGCCTTGGGCATTGGACCCATTTAGAAATATGGAGCTCTCTAAAATCATAGAGAGACCATATTAGAAAATAAAGAGAGCTTAGTTCTCTCTTTATTTTTTTTACTTATATACTATATCAATGATATATTATTAAGAGGTGATATAATGAAAAAGAAAACATTAGTATCTGAACCTTTAAAAGATTTCTCATCATTTAATAGAAAAGTAGGTAAGGGTAATGAGAAATTTTTAAAAATGTTAATAGAGGAGGTTAGGAGAAAAGATGCTAGAAGCGATTATCATAACTACGGGAAAAAGAGATACAAAAGAGATTTTGAGATTGAATGATCAAGAGTTATATGGGAATATAAAGTTATTTAATCTAAAGAAACTTACTGGATTGGATAGAATAGTCAGTATGGTACCTATAATAGATCTATTTGGAAAGATGCTTACTAATAAGATTCTTATTACAAATTATAAGACATTATATTTTAAAGATGATACTGGATTTGAAGATGATAGCGAAGCATACAAAGTAAAAGATATTATAGACTATACTTCTTATAAAAAGGATTGTGGTAGAATAGCTTTAAGAGGAGATATAAACTCTTTAAAGAATTTTATTAGAGCTGTAATTACATTTAACTTCTGTGCTTATAGAAAAGATATGGTAGGAGTATTTAATTATACCTACCTAGGAAATGGAGAAGGATTAGAAGAAGACCTTGAAGGGATAAAAGAATCTAGAGATCGTAAATTTGATTCTTATGTATTTCCTGAATTAGAAAAAGAGTTACAGTATGCATCAGATATCTCTAATGAAATAACTAGGGAGAAACAATTCATATCTAGAAAGTGTATGCTCATAATGGCTTAATATATTTTAGACACAATCAACCCCATAGACCGTAGTGGTCTATGGGGAGTTGTCATCGGATTTTCAAGCAATTGAAAATAATTTTTTAAGATCTTTTCTCTAAGATCTATTAAGGTTTATTTTTTTTCTGATCTAACTAATTAGATTAGTTTTTAGGATCAGTTACTGCATAGTTAGGGGATGGGTATGCATAGTTTTGATCTGCAATACCATCTTGAGGTACGCCAGGAGCTTTTCCATCAGGATACATAGCAGAACGTGGAGTGCCTGGTAATTCAGCAGTATGGTCTACATATACACCGTTGCCTTTAGCATCATGAGTATAAGTAATTTTGTTAGCAGTGTAATCGTTCATAGCACGATCTTTGCTTACAGGAGTTTTGTTTTCGATATCTTCGATAAGACCTGTAGGGTTAACGATTTGGATACGACCTTGAACTGGTTGGTATTGAACGAATAAGAAACGTTCGAACGCAGTTACTGCTGGCAATTGATAGTTTGCAGTGTCGCGGATTTCGTTACCAACGTACAATTGATAATCGAAGATTTTGTAGATAACACGGTTAGTGTTACGAGGGTTCAAGATAATGATAAGGTTGTTATCATTACGCATTTTGTTGGAGCTAATGAATTGGTATACACGGTTATCACTAGTTTTTACAGTTTTCTTGTAATCCAAGATAACTGGACCAATGCTAGGAGGAGTTGTGTATGTGTATTCTTTAGGAGTGATTTTACGGATCAATTCAGGACGACCGAAGATGGATACTGTCATGTTTTCATCATTCAATACTTGAAGCATTGTAGTGATTTGAGTATCAAGGTAATCCATGAATGTTTCGTATCTCCAAGTTACATGGGAACCCAAGAAGTTATCTGGTGGTACGAAGTTGAATGCACCAGTAACTTTGGATGTTGCAGGAAGATTCAAGAAGGATTCATCCAAGTTTTCCAAGATTTTGTCATCTTTGTAGTTAAGAATAGACAATTTAATCATGGACATGATTTTTGTCAATTGGTTAACATTGTACATTGCTTGGATATCTTTTGTTTCTTCTGGAGAAATAGTTACAGTCATATGAGGTGCTTCTGGAATTTCGAAGTAATCTGTACGGCTGGACCATTTAACTTTAGGAGTTTCATATGCTGCGGAAGATACATCCAATGCTGCAGATAATACTACGCCTACAACGTTAGCAGAAGATGCCATGAATGTGAAGCGGTTTTTATGCATGGAACCAGCGAATTGGAAGATTTCTTTACGAGTACCACCAGCGTTATCAGTAGGAACGATCAAGTCAATACGTTTTTGGAAAGTACGATCATATTGGCCGTATGCAGCAACGAATTTAACTGGTTCAACAGTGATAACTTTAGTGCCTACAGCACCAGCAGTTTCAACTACGATTTCTTTTGTAGCAGCATCATATTTTTCTTCGCCTTTAGCAACGTAAACGTCTTTAACCAACAATTTAGTTACTTTAGAAGAACGGGAAACGTTAGCTACAGTTTTATTAGTAGCACCCAATAGAGCAAGAACGTCAGTTTCTTGATCTTCTGGAAGCATGATTACAACGTCTTTATGAGGAACAGCACGTTCAATAACGTCTTTGATTTTGTTTTGTTCCAAGAACATATCGATTTCACGACCATCTGGGCTGTACATTGTACGAGTTTCCATGGAAAGTGTGAATTGAGGAGTATCAGCTACGTCCTTAGGAATAGCACCTTTGTCGAATACTGTAGTCATCAACAAGTTTTTGTGCATTGGGAATGTGATACCAACAACTGGGTTGTATGCGCCAAGTGGAGCAGCTTCGCAGATGCCTTTAACGTCGTTTTGGTATAAAGCGTTAAGCATACCATATTCTTCGTTTACAGCATCGATAGAAGAGAATTTAGGATCTTGTTTATCAAAAGCGTTTTCAACGAAGAAGCTACGCATTTCGTTGTTCAAAGTATCGCTCATAAAGAATTTGCGAGGTTCGCTATATAAGTCTACTTGTTCGCTTAAGCCAGCTTTCGCGATTTGAGCAAATTGACTAGCAATGCCATGCATGCTGTCTTGTTCGTAACCGCGAAGGATGGAATCATTTTTACCAGTTGGGTTTCCAACTACTGCCATGTTTTATTTCCTCCTTTTTGAGAAAGAGCCATTTATGCATAAATTTTGTTTTCTAAAAATGGCAAAAAATCTAATTAAATTTAATTAAATCTATGAAGGTAAGACACCTCTGGCTAACCCTTACAGAATAAGGGGAATGGAGGCATCTATAGATTTACCAATATGTTTGTATATATAATTTGTATCTTTTTAATTTTTTAATCTAATTCTATATCTTTTACGAATAGATGAGGATAATCTTCAGCTCTTCCTTCTTTAGAGGCTTTTTCATTATCTTTAGCAGATTTAATATACTCTGCTTCTCTATTCTGTCTGATATTAGAAAGAAGATTAGTTATATAATTAAACGTAGTAACCATCTTCTGTAGTTGAATTTGGTTTTCTATATAACTCTTAGTATCATATACATCGAGCAAGTAATCTCTGCTCATATCTTTTAATTCTAAAAGCTTACGAATAATAAAGCTTAATAGAGTATCATCATATGAAGCATGAGAGATATTATTGATCTTATCAATGGCACTAAAGATAGTATCATTAAAGTTCTTAAATTGGGTTTTAAGTTCTTTATGCTTTACCGCCATTTGTTCAGGTTTTAAATCAGAGAAAACTTCTTGTTCATCAGAAGAGAAATCATCAGCTTGTTGTTCAGGACCTTCTAGTCCTTCTTCTCCGCCTTCCATGGATCCATCTTCTTCAGAACCCTCTTCTCCTTCGCCACCTTCTTCTCCCTCTTCAGGAGCTGGCTCATCTCCACCTTCACCACCATCCATATTCATATCAGGTTGTTCAGGAGAATCATCCCCAGTAGTTTCTGGAGCATCTTCTGCACCTCCTGCATTAGGATCTTCAGGTTGGGCTTCTTGAGCCTCTGGTCCATCAACAAAGTTAGGAGGTTGTTGACCTTCTTCCTCTTCAGGATTTGGTTGAGGAGGATTAGGAGCTTCTTGTAGAATTAGACGTTCAAATAAGTTCATCTAGTATACCTCCATTAATAATCGAAATCATCAAAATCATCGTCATCATCATCAGATTTTTTAGATGATTTAGAAGAATCTGAATTACTATTGTTTCCAATGGTATTACTGCTATCATCCTTTTTATAGAATGAATTGATTAAGTTCTTATCATTTTTAAACTTAGCTTGAGGAGTTTCTTTACCAAGAGGATTTACTAAAGAACTAGAACCATTATAATCTGGAGAGTGTTCTCTATTATCTTGGTCTCTATTTATTTCTTCCATAGTTTTATCCCGTTGTTTTTCATACTCTTCCTCAAGAGTTTCAATACTTTTATCAACCTCATCTAAATAGGCTTCTAATTTTCGTTTCTTTTCAGGATCAGTTTCTTCTTTAAGTTTTCTTGTTACAGAATACTTGTGTTCTTTCCATTCCTTAATAGATTCTTTTAGATATTCCTTGTTTAGATGCTTCGACATGATATAAGCAGTGATAAGAGCAAATAAACCACCAACAACATTAATTGCTAATGCTCCAGCTACGATAACTGTATAGAAGATAAGAGACAAAGAATTCCTAGTACCTTTGTTCAAATCTTGAAGTCTAGAAGTTACTAGAATAGATCTAACAGCTTCTTTAGTCATAGCATTAGTTTTCACTGGAGCCATTTTAACTTTGGTAACGATATCATGAATCTTATCTAGACTATCTTCTTCGCAAAGTTTATCTAATGCTTCATTAACCATAGACATTTGTTCCATAGCTTCAGTAAGACCATATGCTGAAGTCTTGCTGTAGTTATCTTGGATTAATTTGTCTAAATCTATATTATCCTCATTAACCATCTCTGATTGAATTCTTTTTAGTTTGTTGATATAATTTGCATCTTCAGAGATATTAATAAAGTTATCTTTAGAAACAGCTTCGGAAATTTTATCTAAGAACTTATTAATATCATTTGTACCACCATTCATAAGGAAGTAGTCAGTAACGTTTTCAATGATATTAGATCTTGTGATACTATTTCCAGCATATTTATTAATAGAATATAAGCAAGTCTCTAATGCAATACAATACTTAGTTTTAAAATCCATAGTATAAGTATCAATTAAAGAGCATATCTTATAGATTGTATCAGGAACGGCATCTTCAAATAAGATATTATTTTTTACTATCTTATCGATATTGAATCTCTTAGAAATAGTATCACAATTTCTTAAGACTCTATCACATTCAGTTTGTTCATGAATCTTTTCTAATACAGAATTTAAACAGTCTATAGCTGTTGTTTCATCAAGCCCTCTTTTTGTTTTAAGAATAGGATTCTTAAAAATGGCAGGGGATTTGACGTATGGGATGATATCTCTATTAATGATAGAAGTAATCTCTTCTAACTGCGTTTGAGTTCCTTCTTTAGAAACAAACTCAAATAACTCTAAAACTTTATTAAAGTTATTAGTGGTATTATCAGAGAAAGACTTCCAATTATAAACAGATTCCCTGATATTCTCAAAATTATAATTAGTTTTATAAGTCTCATATAATGGATAACAAGATCCAGCTCTTTGTTGAGACTCTAAATTAGTTTTTCTATTATATACTTCAATAATAGGTATAAACTTTCCCATACTATTTAATCCTCCCGTTTGATTGCATAGGCTATGATTACATCAATGTTTATGATGAAAAATCATAGTCATTTCAAATACTTAGGTTTTGTAGCAAATTCTACTTTATTTAAAGTAGAAACATCATCTGGTAAGATCTTTGTAAGGTCATATAAAGCCTGTTTACCTTCTTTAGAAGTAGTCATCTCATTCACACCACCCATAGAAATATAGTGACGTTTAGATGAGATTAGTTTGTACAGCTCTTCATTAGACTCAATAGAGAAAGGTGTTTTAGAAGATACAGTATCGCCATCATAGTCACCACCAATAGATCCTAAACGAACGTTATTTGGTAATGCTACATCGATGAATTTATTTGTAGAGTTGGTATTCAAATCTTCAGCTCTGATCTTAGGATATTCTTTGTAGAATTTTCCATTAATGATCATAGGCTCAGTTTGAATAGTAGAGATAACTTTAATCTTAGCAGGGAATTGGTTCCAATAACTATCGATAGGGAACCGTGTAATAAGTGTCATTTTATCTTTAGTAATATCTAAAGCAGCCATATAAATCAAATCACACCAAGTTAGAGGTCGTTCATTGATAGGAAGAGAATCTACCTTATTATCACTAATAAGATTCTCTGCTGCTTTAATATCATCTACCATATAACCCTTATATCTTAAATATGGTTTCATTCCTTTAGGAATCCTCATACCTGTAGTATCGATAGGAGCTTCGATTGGAATAAAACGGTTACTCATACCATGCATAAAACGTTCTAATTCTTTTTTAATACGTTCATCAGAGTAAACCATTTGCCAATCTTGAATTCGGTTTCTACTAAATTCTTTAGTCTTTACATTAGTAACTACCATATCCATTTGATCACTAATATTGTTTTCAAACCAACGTCTAATCCAATATAGCATATATGGGAAGAAGTTAGCACAAATAGCAGCTAATGGCAAACCAATACTATCCAAATCAATATCAATATCAGATAGAGATTCTTTTCTTAGATTCTGTGTACAAATAACAAGACGTGCACCCCAGTCAAACGACTTCTTCATACCAGCACGTCTAATAAGACCCATCTTTCTAGAAAGACCTGATGCTTGTGCATCTTTACCTTCGAATCTACCAAAGATAAGCCAATCATAAATAGCTGCTAATGTTTCTTGAATACGCCATCTAGTTTGACCGTTAAGGGTTAAACCATACTCATTACTATTCTTTAGAGCCTGCACATCTCTAATGATTTTACCATACAGCTGGTTAATTTCACCGACACTGGTTCTAGAACCCTTATCTGTATTAATATCACGATAACCTACTGGGATTACAACGCAGTCTTTTAAGAATAATTTATCCCTAAATTTTTCTAAGAAGTCAATCTTAACACCACGTTTAGAAGATTCAGTTCTTTTAAAATCGATTACTTTAATTATTTTTTGTAAGAACTTAATACCAGTTTCACCATTAGGATCTGGTTTGAGTTTACCAGCTTCTTTATCTAATACAAAATTATCTGCTTCTTGAGCACATAGTTTTACATTAGAATCTAAACGAGACCAAATCTTATATGCTAATGGGTGCAAGAAAGTTTCCCCAGCAAGATTTACATAGGCAAAGATAGTACTTCTATCTTCTTTAGTAATACCAAATATCTCATTAGAGAATAAACCATCTGCAGTAGGTAAGTTATCTCTAGCAAAAGACATTGGGCTTGAAATCTCTTTTAAGTCATTAACCTTGATAAAGTTAGCGACGTTAAGTGGAGATAATTTGAGATGCTTAGTTTGTTTCCCATCACCAGAAGCTTCGTCTAGTGCATAGAATTCTACTACATCATTATCCATTTAAAGCATCCTCCGTAAATATAATAAATTCAAATTTAATTAATAGTTCCCATCTAGCATATAACGCTAGATGGGATCTATGTTTTATTAAGTTAGAAATCTATTAATTTGAATTTTAAGATATTCTTATCAGAATTCAAAGATATCTTATATAGCGGTTGGAATGCTCCAGGGATGATCTGGTCATCCAATCGCTCCTCTATAGTATGAGCTAATTCATCAGATAATAAAGTTACTGTGAAGATATTATCAGATTCCGAGATATGAATATCAAGAATATCTGAGTTTTTACAATTACCCAATAAAATATCGTATAATGCTACTTCTCTAGAGAATAGCTTATCGTCTACAACTTTAGAGGAAATTAACTGACTGAATTCTACTAAATTCATCGAATTATAAAATCCTCCTTTATGCTTATCAATCACCCTTAAGGATCGAATCCATCTCTTCTGATTGATTAGCTTTCTGTACCGTCTTATTCTGTATTTCTTTCATATACCTGAAATGAAGATACACTAGAAAACCAACGTCATAATTGAATGCTTCAGAGAATGATACACGTCCTTTATAATAATTGCATAGGGTCATCACTATTGAATAGAAAGCGCCCCGATCGGTAAAAAGGCCCGAGTGAAAAGCAATTGAAGAGCACCTTGAAGAGTAGCTTCGATAGTAGTATGACATTTACCACATTCTGTAGAAGGAATTTGGTAAGAGATCTTATCATCAGTAAATGTGCGAGTAATTTTGTATACTTCACCCATAAGAGTAGCATGTTCATCAGAAGATAAATTCTTCATGATTTCATAAATAGCTTTAACCTTACGCATTACTGTTTTAGACAAGCTGTCTTCTACTACACCGAAATCGATAGGATATAATTGTTTGGAAACATTATCGATTTTGTAGATAGTATCAATATTAGCCATGATTTGAACTACGTTAGCATATTTAGATGCAAATTCATCTGTCAATGCAGCACGTTCAATCATATCACCATAGATAGATTCAGTACAGAAACTAAATGCATAATCTCTGGATACTTGGATAGGTTTTGTTCTGAAAAGTTTAGATTTTACAGGACGGCTATGCAAGATATCTTCAAAGCGTTTCTTAACTTCATCATTAGGATATACCACCATATCATTAACATCCTTCTTATTGATAAAGAGGTTGTTACATTTAGTATTAGGGCATTGATAAGATAGATAATTAGAATCTTTAAAGTTTGCCATATACATAGCAAAGATCATGCAGTCTAAATCATATACAGAGATTTGTTTTAACCAAGTATCAATATCTGGTTTCTTACCTACAGTGTGGCGATACATGATATTGAAAATAGTACGAAGACCATTGATAGAAGTCATATCAGTATTTTGAGGGTTTAATTGAAGTAACTCTTCACCAGAGATAGGAGTCATTTCAATTGGTTTACCAGTATATTGTAAACCCCAAGTTACTGTATAAGAAGAACGTTCTACTTGAAGAGCAGATTTAAGTTTAATTGGTTTATTAGAAATAGCAAAGCCATCTAAATCTCCTTCACGTTCAAGTTTTAACTCTTGCATTACTTGAGATTTATAATTTTGGCTTAGTTCTTTAATTTCTTCATCAGACAATTCTGGTTCATCAGATTCTACGTCTGCCATTAATTCTTTTTCTTCTGGATCTTCTTCTTCAGCTAATGCTGCGCTGTAAGTTACGTCCTCTTCATCAGTAGGTTCTTCTTTAATTTCTTTTTCAGCCATAGAATTAGAAACTTTAGTATCATCTGCTTCTTTTTTAGAAGCTTCTTCTTTAATCTCTTCATCTTCAGCATATCCTTGCATTGGAAGAGCAGATTTAGGAGATACACCTAATTCTACGGAGTCATCATCAAATAAAGACAAATCATCATCTTCATCTTTTTCATGTGTGAAGCTATCTACTTCTTTTGCTACATCAGAGCTCATTCTAGGAACTCTATCAATTGTTTGCTCTTTGAGACCAAAGTATTTATTATCAGTTTCAACAGTTTTGTCACGAGCTACAGTGAATAGGATATATCCTTTGTGTTCATATTCTGTAATACCATCAAAACGTGGTTCAGTCTCAATAATCTCTTCAATCTTTTTAATATATTCCGCAAGACGAGGATTGTTTTTTGCACGAGCCATTAATTTTTCATATTGATTATTAACGTACTCTTCCTTACCTTTAGTGATAATACCTTCAGGACCTGTGAGTTCGGCTTTAGTGCGTTCGATTTCATGGTCTGCTAGATCTACCAAATTATTGATGTTCTTCTTAATAGGATCATCCATTTTTGTTTTTGGTTTTTTAGCGATCTTATCGACATTATGAATTACTTCACCATATTGAGTCAACCCATCTTCACCGATAGCTGTATTCTTAGCAATTTCTGCTAAACTAGATTTGGCAGCTTTTACCTCTGTAGATTCTACAGCATCAGTTAAGCTAGATTTAGATACCTTTGGCGTTTCTTCTGTAATTGGTTTAACTTCTACTGCATTTTCATTTGCTGCGGCCTTTTCTGCAGGAGTTGTTTCTACTTCCAAACCAAGTTCAGATAAGGATAATTGTTTAACTTCTTCCATTTATTGCTTCCTCCTAATAGGTACTTTGGTTTTCTTAAATGCATTGCCTGTTGTATTTTCTCTTTCGATAGCACGTTTCTTAGCACCATCTAAAGTAGTATCAAGATAATCTGCCACCGCACCTTCATCGAATTTACCTTTATATTGTAATGATGGTTCAGCATTCGGTGACGTATTAATACCAGGAGCCCTGCCAGACTTTAAAATAGAGTCTAGTTTAGACTTGGTTTCTTTCTCTCTAATCATTGACTCTTCATTGAAGTCATCTTCTGAGATTAGTTTAAGAATAGATGGATTGTCTTTCATTCGAACCCATATTCTCATAGAGTTACCTATCCCCTTTACAAATAATATATATTTACATTACATTGCCATCAAACCATCGATAGTATTTTGAGCAATGCTATACAAGATACTAAATCTAGTCTCTCGCATAATAATAGAGAAAAGGATTTTATTTTCTAAAGAATCCTTAGGTCTATAAAGAGAAACCTCTACTTCGACTGGTAATAATTCTGGAAGATATAAAGTCATTTGCTCTTCAAGCTCTTGTCTTAAAGTAATTAATTCTTCTTCAAAAGCAAATCTATATCTACCACGAATATCTATTCCTAAATCAGGATAGTCTGGGTAGGTTCCCTTTTTGAGGAGTAATAATCTAACGATTAGTAATGCAGCAGAATTCAGTTTCCCTGTTTCAATTTCACTTAAATCTAATACCTTCGGTTGATTAAGGTCATTGACGTCTAAAAGGTAATCCCGAATATTAGCATTTGAGTTAGTTAAGCTATTAGCCAATTTATTCACCGCCTCTTTACAAATTTGTATTACTTATAAAAAAATATACTCAAGTACTGAGATGTCGCGATTTTAAAACTTATTGAAGTATAAACATTTAAGTGTAGAAGTATATTTTAAGACGAGTAAGATCTCTTATACCAAACCCCATTAATGATATAATTACAGTCCTTAAAATTAGTCATGCCAGATTATATCATTAATCATTTCGAATCTTTCTTTTAATACAAAATGGAATAAGTTGTGTAACGCGCTTAAATATAGAATTGTTTTTCGTTTCGTTTTTCCAAAAAATTTCTATGTTTTTCCTCCTCATCGTATTAATCTAATATACTTCTACACCCCTCTATAAATTCTCTTGTACACTTTTTAACCTCACGAGTATAGGCTTAATTTGCCTATACTCGACATTTTTGTAATTACTAATAACTTATTTACAGGAGGGAAATAATCTTATGATAGATGAAGCTATGGGTTTAGCTAGTATGAACCCTATGGTTGGTACTACTCCAAATAACAGTGTTATGCTCCTTCATAATATTGATGATAAAGATCTATCCGATGGATGGGATAGTTATGGATTAGCAACAACTCTAGATAGAGATGATGCTCATATTACAAAAGATAAGAATGGCAAACTAATTGCCAGACCTAATAAAGAATTAGATGGTAAACTTGTTGAAGTTTATATTTGCAAATATGAAAAAGTTCAAGAAAATTTTGATAAACTATATGGCCTATTAGATACACCTTATAATGATAGAGTATTAAAAGAATCCATTTATGAAATGGCTACTGGTCATATGGCTCTTACTGAAAATTTTGCTAAGATTGATCATCTTTTAGAAAAGGTTGAATTAAAGAAGCTTAGTAAAATTATATCTTCTGATGCGGATAATATGGAAAGGGAATTAGGACAAACAGATCGTTTAAAGAATGATGGATCTTATACACCATCTAATCCAGATGAAACTGCTGCTAGTGGAGTTAGTTTATTAGCATCTGCTGATTACACTTTCTCAGAATCTTTTGGTCCTGATGATCAACAGCTTGAAAACAAGAAAGCTATTATTGAAACTCTTATGTGTGATATAAAGAAGGATCTAAACAATGGGAATTATTAATGCAGAACGATACTTCCAAGATCAAGATAGGGAGTTCAAATATAAAGAAATAGAAAGATGGGTTGCTGCTAATGGCGGTGCAATCATTAAAGATTATTATAAGTATGAAAAAGATCTAGAAGCTGATTGGTATAAATTTAAATCCATGCCTCCAAATAATTGGTATGAAGCTGATGATGAAGCTATGAGATTATTTGGTATGGAAAATGAAGAGCTCTATTATAAAAATAAAGCTAAGTTCTTAAAAAGAAATATTACCAGAGATACTCTAGATTATGAATATGGCGGTGTTAGAGATCTAGATACTGCTGATCTAGATAAGCTTAAAACCACTAGAATTGAAACTAATGCTGATAAATATATTAAGAAATTTGATAATGAGTATTCTCCTAATTCTAATATCACTATCGCTGTTAAATCTGTAGATAAAAATGATAAAAAGAATACTACATTATCTCCTTTCAGAGATATATATTATCCTCATTCTGCTATTAAAGAAGAATATGGATTTACTCCAGAACAAAAAAGAAAGTTAGCTCAAGGATATATCGATGATGGTTATCCTCTTCTATTTGATGATTATCAAACTCAAGATGAATTAGAAGATGCTTGGTATAAATATAATTCTGTAGATAAGGATAGAAGAATTAATTGTGATGACTTCTCTATTCAAATTTATGGAATGGATGTCACTGATCTTTATAATAAACAGCTTAAAGAGTTCTTAAAAGATGATATAAATGATGATTTTGATACTGAATATACTGGATCTGTAAACGAAAGCAAATTGGATCCTATGAAAGATTATAACTTTGGTATCGCTGATCAGATCAAGAAGCATCCTACTCCTACAATCTTCCCAGAACAAGATGTATATTATAATATGAATCGTTTTAAATTTTATAGAATGATTCTATTGATCGGTCTTCCAACAAGTGATAAATCAGAACTAGCTAAGAAACTTTGCAAAAAGTATAAAGCAGAGTTCTTAGATATGAAAGAATTCCAAGGAATTGCATCTGTAGAAGATATTCAATCTTGTGCTAGATTATCTCCTGCTATTTATAAATACGCTACTGCTCATCCTAAATATCTTAAATTTATCAAAGACTCTGAATTATATGGACAAAAATCTGTTCAGTTTAAGGTTAAACTAAAAGAATTTACAAATCAATTTTTCTATTGGCTAATCAATAATTATACTAAGAAGCGTAAGTTGGTTATTGAGATGAGTAATGAAACCCTTCCAGTAATGGATGCTCATCCTAAATTATTCACTTATCCAATCGTAATCAAAGGTGATTCATTCTTCTTACAAATCTTTAGAAAACTAGCAAGACATGAAAAAGAGAAGATCATTCAACTCTGTTATGATTTTAAATTAATCGATGCTATTCAGTTTACTTTAGCTATTGTTGAAAAATCAAATGATGATGTAGAATTATTAGACTTCTTTAGAAGAAGAATAAGAGAATATGATCCTATTAAAGGTAAGCTTGATGAATCGTCTAAAGCCGTACCTACTGATATTACTTTATACTCTACAGCAGCTAATGATTATATAAGAAAATCATTTGATCCATTATATTGTGCTAAAAAGACATATGACGTTTTATGCACAGAAGCTAATTCTTTATTAGAATCTACTATTATAGATCATACAGTAAAAGCTGCTGAGGATAGAATTGATTTATTACAAGAACCTAATTTCAGATCAATATTCGCTCCTATGCTAAACTATACTGAAATAGAAACATTGCTGCAAAATTCTCCTAAGAGTAATAATACTTTTGCAATTAAGTGGTTCAACGATTATAAAGGATCTTGCAGTGGTTTAAAAACTACCTTTAAAAAGAATGAATGGGTTACAGAAGTTGCCAAATTGTCTACTAAGTTCTTAAATGAATATGCCCAAAATAAATGGGATATTGAAACTGGTAATGATCTTATCAGATTAGGATGGAATCCGACAGTTGAGTTTAATGATTATTACAGAGCAGCTTCTGATAAGATTGCAAATGATTTCTTAAAAGATAAAGTAATTTGCAATTATATTAGTATTGGAGATATGCCTGTTTACAATCACCTAACAGAGGATGTAGAATTTAAGAAACCAGTAGATGGTATCTATGTAATGACTATTAATGGTAAACAAAAAGAAGATACTCTAGATACCATTCCTCAAGTATTGATCTCCTTGGATGGATTCCAAACTAATTCAAAGGTATATCCTGTAATCAATAAAGAGATAGCAAAACCTGTTTCTTTAAATAAAGTAAATGATTGGTATCAATTAAATACTTCTGAAGTAGGATTATATCTATTGCCATTATCTAAATCATTAAAAAATGAACTAGCTTCTAAATTAGATTCTTTAGCAAACAAAGATACTAGTGAATTAACAACTGCTAATAAGAAGGAATTAGTTATTGGAGATTTCAGATTATATATTTCTGATACTTTGAAAATATTAATTGAGAAATATAATAATCAATCCTTTAAACTTTCTGATATTGATACTCTATTATCTAAGAAGGTTGTAGATAAATATACCGTATATCATCTTACTACATTTGATGCGGATGAATATGATACACTTCTTAGAAATATAGGTATTGGCAATACTAGAGCTGCAACTTTGTTTGAATCCAGACCAAACTTAGAAGTTATTGGAGAACATAAGTCTCTTATTCCATATCTAACTCTTGTTACAGTAAATGAGTTTGTTACTTCCACACCAGTTAAAGGAATGGATAATTCTAGAGGTACTGATACTTTAAATAAAGATAAAGATTTAGAAACTTTTGATTCTTATTATAATCTATTAAATCCAAATAAATAAACTATTAAGGAAGAGGATAATTCCTCTTCCTTATTGTCTTTTAAATAGTATTTTGATTATACACTATAATTATGAGAATATAAAGTTAAATATCAAATAACGTATTCTTAAAACGTTTAATAAAACAAATCTAAAAGAAAGGAAGTATTTTTTTACTATGGAGAGAAACTTTAAATACTTAAAAGGGAGAAAGTTCTATCTATCTTCTCGTAAAAAAAGTATAAAAGAAAGCTATCCAAAAATGATTAGAGTCGTATCTAATATTAAGAATGATGAGATGGCTGCTTATATAGAAGATTATGGTAACTGTAAAAATTATGATACAGAATGCAGAGTATTTGTAATAAAAGAATCTGACTTATTTGATTACTATACCCCTTTAACTCCTAAAGGTGTAGCAACTTTACAATTCTGTGAAGATACTATTACAAAGGATAAATCTATTTTCTTGATCTTCAATAAGTATATAAAAGAAGATTATGAGAAAGAAGATATAAAGGATAGCGATATAGTTATCTTTTGCTTAAATAAACAACTTGATTATATAATAGCCCTTCAGTTTGGTTTAGAAAAAATAACAAGACCAGATGCATTGAGTCCATTGAGTATATTTGAATCTTATCAAACTATGCCTATTAATTCTATTATCGGCTCAGATAGATTTGTTTTAAAAGGAAGTTTGCCTAATATTATCTATGATCCCGATGGTGTAGTAAATATATTATACAATGATTCTGTATATTTATATTATGAGGATAACTTTGAATCTATTAAAGATTTATTAGAAGTAGATACTATAAAGGCTACTATGGCAACAGAAGTTCCTTTAAATAGTGATGGTACAGAATTTAAGACTATAGAAATATCATTTTCAAATATATACAATAGTTTAAATAAGCAGTTTATTGAAGGTAATATAGCAACAGTTTTAAACTGTTTCCCTATGGTCGGTATTGATAGTTATGATGAATTCATAGAATTATATGGAAATCTATTAATAGGCGATTATAAGGATAAAGATAAAACTACAGAAGCAAAGTATCATTCAATAATAAACTTATTATATATCTTATCTCATACTACTAAAGGAGATTCTATAGTAATCTCTAATAGAAATTTAGAAGATAAACTTGATTATATAGAACTAAAGAAACTTGGATTTAAGAAATATGAGTATGATCATAGTTCTATGATTAGAAATAATGACCCTAAGTACAAAATAGTACTTGTTAAATTTGATAATGATGAAGTAGCTATTTTAAAAATTAAAGTAGTAAAAGATTTAGAACAAATGAAAATAGGTAATTCTGAGGATGACGTAATGTCACCAGAAGAATTATCTAAGTTTATGAATTTAAGTTAGTCTCACGATATTTTTTATATCGTGTTTCTATATATTTTCCAGGTTAGTGATGGTAGGCCTCCATCAATTTATCTAACCTAAGTCCATTTTCTAATATATTAGGAGGAAAAACAATGGCTGATTTATTTAACAATGCTACAAAAGCAAACGAAAAAGTGGAAGCAAAAAAAGAACGCATTGAGTTGGAAACAAAAGCGACCTTCCCAGAACTTCTTTCTGCTGGTTACATGTCCTTAAGCGATCTTTCCAAACTTGTGAACAAATTGTTCTTCTCTGTATTCGATGATTTCTTTGGTTGCAAATTGGAATTAGATCCTCAATCTGGCCGTATCCAATCCCGTATCTTCTTCTCCCCATCTGCTGAAAAATCTAAAGATGCAGCTGGTTGCTATGCAATTGAAGATGCAACAACTGGTAGCAATATGAATGATATTGCTAGCCGTCTTAGCTTGGCTAACCGTTTGAACAATCCTAACGGTAACTGGAAAAACTTACAATTGACTAAAGAAGGCAAAGAAAAATTAGAAGACTTCTTAGTTGGTAGTGCTTTCAATCGTAATGGTGGTATCAACTGGGGTGCTGTAACAAATGAAGTAACTACAGCTCCTACACAATTTGCTCGTCCTCAAATCTTTTTCTCTGTAGATATCGATATCTATAAAGTTATCAAAACTATCTATGGTAGCAAATCCAATGCAGGTAGCAAATGGAACTACAACATTGAAGTTAAGAACCCAATCAACCCAATTCAAGATCCTGTAACTGGTAAAGTTACTGCAACTAACTTCAATCTTCTTATTTGGAGAGTTGATTCTAGCGATGTATATCGTTTGGCAGAACGTTTCGGTTTCAATGGTTATGGTTCTAACTCCTTGGGTATCAACACTGATCGTTAATCGATAATTTTAAACTGTCTTGCACTACAATAAACTACACTTATAGAGGAATAAGGATAGAGAGAAATCTCTATCCTTCCTTTATATTTATTTTTTATGAGGTATAAAATTATGGCTTTTAAAAAAGATGGAGGTCCTATCAAATTTGAAATCAAAGAAGATGGGATTAACGAACTAATTGATGAAGGTACTGGTAACTCTTCTATTATGCTTAGAGAAGTAGGTTGGAATGGTAGAGACCCTAAATTAGAAATCCGTAAATGGATTATTGATGTAGATAAAGAAACTCCTATGAGGGGTCTATCCTTTATTACAGAACAAGGCCCTCATACACTTACAGAAGTATTAGCAGAAAAAGGTTTTGGTAATACAGAAAAGCTTATCAATAATATTAAAGATAGAGAAGACTTTGATGAATCTTTAGTAAAAGTTATCGGTAAGAAAAAGATTGAAAAATCTAAAAACACTGAAGTAACAATTAGTGAGGACGATTACTTTGATCCAAAAAGCGTATTAGATGATTAAAGTATTTCCTCTTTGTGAAAGAGGTGGTTTAAATGAAAAGCCAATATGAAGAAGTAAAAGGTGATAACCAGAATGAATCTCTAGAGCAACTAGAGATGTGCAAATATCTTGTTCAAGGTATTGATAAACCTTGTAAGCATAGAGATATGTATGGACGTTGTACATTTGAAAACTGCATTCTTGATGAAGAAGAAACTCCTCTTCGTGCTAAGAAATGGTGGTTCCAATGTATTATTTGCAAACACCCAAGTTCTATAGAACCTGATGGTATGAGAGTTCCATTCTGTGAATCTTGTATTTCTAGAATGAATGAAGCTGAAGTATTGCCATTCACTTGTAGATATTGTGGTAAGAAACAATATTCTCCATCGAAGTGGATGTTCTCAAGAGTCTGTGACGATTGCATTCCTTTATTATATGATAAGAATGCTGGTCAAGTTTGTAAAAATTATGCCCCTAAAGTTGGTAAACGTTCTATCTCTAAAGGTGGAACTTTACATGATTACAAATAAGGTGGAATTATGACTAATAATAGAGTAAAAGAATATGATTATTTAGAAGCAGTACCTATTGAGCATATTCTTTATGCTCAGTTTATCAAATACGATAAATTAAATAAACTATTTACAGAATATTATAGAAACAAGCCAATTCCTAAATGGATTAATATCTATATAGACGTATATCAGGTATTGCTTCCTATATTTAGTTTCTATAAAGTAACTAATCCTTACAATATAACAGCATGTATAGCTAATCTAGCTATACATTATAAATCATTCTTTAGAAAAGCTGGAATAGATAGTTTTGTATTTTTATTATATTCTCCTACCACAGGAGCTGCTACTCAGCAAAGATTCTGTGTGGAGTATAATGAAAAGTATACTATGAGAATGATAAATAATAAAGAGGTATATGATATGGTTAATCAAAATATACCTCTTATACAAATGCTTTGCCAATATATGAATAATATATTCTTTAAAATGGGGACAGTAGAAACATCTGTCATGGCTTATGATATGATCACTAAGTTTAAAAATAGACAAATTACTGCTCCGTCATTATTTATTACATCATCTCAATATGCATTCCAATTGCCATCTAAAGTACAAGATCTTATCATGCTTTATAAAAAGAAACCAGCTCCTGGTAGTGTAGAAGATCCTTCTTATTTGGTAACTCAAGAAACTGCATTGGATTCATATATTGCAGAAATTAAGAAACAAAGAATAGAAAAGTTTGAAGTAAATCAATCTTGGCTATCAGGATTTATGACACTATCTGGCATTCCTAAAAGAAATCTAAAATCTTTATTTAACTATAAACAGTCATTGAAGATATTAAAGAGTATAGATGAGCAGTTTGATCAAGCAACTCCTGATTCTTTATTCAATGTAGCCTCCAAGCTATATCCAAGCAAAGGATTAAATTCTCATTCTTATGATGAGATAGTTAATAGATTTAGATGTATCGATTTAGATTACCAGTTATATATGTATAGAACTATGCCTGAAGCTATAGATACTGTATTCTTAGAACAAGTAGAAGATCCTGAAGCTCTTAAGAATATCAACGATCAATACTTCTCACAAAATCCAATCTTACTTGAAAAGCTTTAATATAATCAAAATATATTGGGTAGAGTCGTTATGACTCTACCCTTTATTTTTTTATCTTTTAATCATTTGAGCCATATCACTCATAGATTTCGTGCCTAATTCTTTTCTAACAGTAGCCTTTTTAGAAACTTTGGATGTAGTAATACCTTTACCTTCATCAGATACTACGTTTACATTATTATTCAATGAATCTGCTTTACCATTAGAATTGTTGTACCAATCTTGTTTAGTTGTCTTGTTATCATTGGCTGTAGTTTTATTAGCATCAGCTGCTTTTTCATTATTAGGAACTTCTAGTATTTTAGAGAAGTTCATCATAGTGATGCATCTAAAATTATCAGCTTCTCTAGTATAGATTTCTGTTTTCTTGTTTAATAAGAAAATACCATCCTTATCAGAATGAGCTGCATAGTTCTTTACTACATATTTCTTATTAGGAGTAAATACAGATGGATCTAAATCATATTTATTTACAGTAAGTTTATTGATTTGATTTTCTAATTCTGACTTGTAATTCTTTACTTCATTTGGATTATCGTTCTTTGTAACGATAATTTTAGTACCTAGTCTACTATCCCCAAAGGAACCACCTAGATTTACGTCAGATTCAAAACTGCCTACTCCCAATTGACCTATACCGGTTAAATCTGTAACACTATCTAAATTATTTTTTAATAATTGCAGATCTGTTTGATTCATAAATCCACCAGAAGCCATGTATTTGCCAGCAGCTGATAATTTATTATAAATGGATTCTCCAGTAAAGGAAATAGCAGACACATCTGTTACTAATGAAACGAATTTACTCTTAATATCACAAGATAATATATCATTGAAACTTGGGAAGAAAGATAATAAATTTTTAGCAAACCCAGTAATGAATGATGTAATATTTTTTAGACTACCAACAACACCTTTTACAGTATTTACATAACCTTGCATCTCATGAACATTCTCCATCAATTTAGATGCATTTGTAAATAAATCTTCAAAGTGAGTATGAGTACTAGAGTCAGTAAATACTGAACTGTATTTATCATATACAGGTTTGATCTTATTTACAAACCCAATTGCCTTATCAGCAATAGATCCAATCTTGTCCATTGTATTATCGAATGCATCAGTTTGTGAAAAGATCTTAGATTGAGAATGAGAAGATGCAGAATAAGAAGAAGAGTTAATTTTAGATACAGAATTCTTTGTAGCTTCTATTACATCTTGTACATTGATCTCTGTAACAGAATTAAGATAGTTATCTAAATATTCTGAGTCATAGAATACTGGAGAAATCTTCTTGATATTCTTTTCAAATGATTGACTCATTTGAGTTAATCTTTCGTATTGTTTATTAAATCCTAAGATACCATTTCCAAGAAATTTACTAGTAATAGATTTGAAAGCACTTTGTACTACTGGTACGTTTATAGTAACTTTGCCAGGTTTTGCTGGAACTGATGTTGGAAAACCAGATGCCTGTTGCATAACTGTCTGAGTTAATTTATTTTGATATTCATTTAACTCTTTAGCTTTGTTAAGCACATTATTTTTAAATATATCATTCCAATGATTAAGTTTCTCTGGAACATTGCCCATCTTCTTAATCATCTTTTTAATCATTACTTTAAATTTCTCTACTATACGATCAATGTATGCTTTTGTTTTGGCAATATTATCATAGCTTAAAATACTATTATCTTTTGATGGATTGATAATAGCATCAAACTTATTAATTACTTTTGCTACATCATGATTGATCTTATAAGCGGTTTCGGTTACAGATAAATCTATATAATAATGATTTCTTTCTGTATCTATATTCATACCCTGATTAGCAGTATTAGGATCTGTAGTTTCTCTAATATTAAATATGACATCGTTAAAGCGTTCATTCTTCATAGGAACACCTTTACCAGATTTGGATATTAGGTAAGTGCAGAATGGTTCATCTATAAAGAACTGATACTTTGTAGGATAGAATACTTCTACTGAATTTAGATAAGATACTAATGAAACAAGAGTATCTGTTGGTGGGATAATAAGTTGTTGTTGAACTCTATTATATTGGAAAGGTTCTATTAAAAGATGTAAGTTACTCATGTAAGAACTTAAGATATTCATCATATGAGTATCCATCATAGTGGTATTTGCTACAGTTTTATTTGCATCAATACACTTCTTACTCATCAAACCAAGATATGCTTCTCTATACACGTCTTGTTTATCCTTACCACCTTCATCTTTTTCTTTATAATCTAATTCTTTATAATAGTTTATATCATTAGATACAAAGATAGAGAATTCATCTTCTATATAAGATTCCACGGTAGGAGTTTCTAATTCTTGATTAGTATCATACTTATCTATTTTTAAATACATTGTAGCAGTTTTAGCATTAGCAATAATCTTATCAAAAAGATTCTTGTCTAAATTAACGTGTGCTAACATTGTAGGCATATTCTTATTTTCATAATCACTAATACGGATTATATTTTTAAAGTTCTCAGGTCTAATTATAAGACCATCTGATTTCTCTCCAGGAATTAATACTTTTCCTGAGACCTTGAAGTTCCATTGTTGCATTATAATCTGACCTCCATTTTATATTATCAGAGTGTCATCATATTTAAACACAAGGAGATGAGAAGAGCCGTAATAGCTCTTCTCATATAATTATTATCTACTAAGATTTCTTTTAGTATATTGACCCCAGAATCTAGAATCTTCTGTTTTGTCTTGACTTCTAACAAGAGCTGCAGAACGGCTAGCAATTTTACGTTTAATATTTCTATCCTCTATTTCGTCAGCCTTAGATCCTAAATCGATAAGGGACGTAGCATCATTGTCATGCAAATGTTTACTAGCCTTATAAGATAATTTCATATTCTTATAAAGTTTATTAATAGCCTTAACTATAAATCCTACGATTTTCAATAAGAACTGTTTTACTTTTGTCCATACTTTTGAAAACATTCCAGATTCTTTAGATTTAAGTTTTTTAGAATATTCTTTGATTTTATCTTCAATCTGCAATTGTTTCTTCTCTAACCATGTTAGATCATCAACGTGCATTATAAGTCCATTAATCTTAGTTAATTTACTCATATCACCATTAGCCTTGATTCCAGCATTAAGCATTTCAATAATCTTTTGCTTTTGTACTTGGCTTTTCATGTATACATTTTTTGATTCTTCTGTCAAAGAATTAGTCAAATCCAAAGCTATATTATCTAGAATGGCTTTATCTTCATTTAATATAAATAATCCCATTTATAAAATCCTTTATCTAAAATAGTCCATCGCCATTCTTCATCATATTTTTAATTTTACGTTTAGCTACTTTTTGTTTAACGAATCTAACAGCTTTGTTTATAGCCTTTGCAATTGCTGCTAAAATCTTTACAAAGAATTGTTTTACTTTGGTCCATATTTTGGCAAAGGTTCCAGTTTTATCAGATTTTAGTTTTTCTTCATATTTTTTTAGTTTTTCTTCTAATTGGTATTGTTTTTTCTCTAACCATGTAGGGTCGGTTATAGATTGAATATTTACACATATCTCAGATACCATATCAGCGGCAACATCTTCTCCGCCCATTAAATCTCCAAGTGCATTGTTTATTTTATTATTAACTTCTTGCTCTGTAGATTCCCCATTACTATTTTCATTAAAAATAGTAGCGAAATCGATATGGCATTCTTCAATTAGAAAATTATTATTTATGATATATAAACCCATAACTATCGCCTATTATAAATGATCTTCTGGTTGAGGAGGTGGTTGTATTGGACCTGGAACAACTGGAGTAGGATTTTCTTCTGTTCTTCTACCTGGAGAAGTAGCTTCGTCTGGAGCTTGGCTATCATTTTTCTTTTTACCAGGTTTACCAGAAGTTGTAGAACCAGTAGTTTCTGGGTTACCAGGAGTAGCTTCATGAGTAGCTTCGCTAGTTTCAGTACGTTCTGTAGTGCTAGGAGATGTAGTATGTTCATCAGAACCAGCAGGAGTTACACCAGTATCAGAGCCAGATTTAGGATTTGCACCAGATTTATCAGAAGTATCCTCTTCGATTCCGCCTTCTTCATTATAACGGAAGGAAGAGGAAGAAGGTTTATTACCAAAGCGAGGAAGTTGACGGTATACAATACCTTTATCTAAAGCAGATTCTTTTGCCTTTTCTTCTTCAGATTTAGCAGCCTCAGCTTCTTTAGCTTTTTCTTCTTCTTCTAAATCTTTGAAGTGTTTTTTGAAGTGAGCAGATGCTTTTTCTTCAACAATTTCTTCTTCAGTTTTAGGTTCTGTTTCAACTTCTTCTTGAGCATTTAACTCAGCAATATGTTTTTTAAGCTTTTCAGAAATAATTTCGATACGTTCTGTTTCTTCATTATGTTTAAGAGTTTCGATAATGGATTCGATATCTGTAACTAAGATATCTTCTAATTCTTTAGAATCGATTTGACGATTACCACCATTATCTTCATTACATTCTTTGAAACCACGTTTTTCGAAATCAGCTTTTTGTTTTTCTGTAAAGATTTCTACACCAGATACTAAATCGAAGTTGTTATAAAGAGGAGTATAAGTAACTTTTGGTTCTTTACCTTCTTCAGCAGCAGCTTCTTCTTTGATTTCGAATACTTGACAACCACGGTCACATAATTTAGCTACCGCAGAAACTTCCATTAATACTTTTTCTGTAGTGCCAGTGACACCAACAAAATTTAAGGTTGCACCGCCTGGAGCGATGATTTTGACAAATTTGCCTTCGCGCATTAAGGTCACCATTCCTTTTCATAATATATTATAAAACAAGTAATCTTAAAGATTATTATAATGTGCAGAGTATAAAAGGGCTATGCGTCATAATCGTCATGATATGTGAGATTATCATTAACAGCAATTCCGATTTTCTTCTGAATAGCTCTAACTCTACCATTATATTCTCTATTACGATATCTATTAACATGATCACCAGCATAATTGCCTTTTGGACCTATCGTAATCTTATTACCTAATTTTTGCATTCTAAATGCTAACCAATCAAGAACTTTAATACAAATTCTCATAATCTTTCTTAAAAGATTAGTCCTTCCCATACTCTTTTCTTGGTCTAGTTCAGCTTCTAATTTAGTATAAAGACTTCTGAAAGCAGCAATTTTTGAAGCTACCCAAGTTTTAGGAGCGTGCTCTATCTCTCTCCTAAGTTTTTCTCTAGTATAGTCGTCTCTATCCCTCATTATCTGATCTAAAGCTTTCATACTTTCTTTATCTTTTGTTAATCTTCTATAAAATGCATCTCCAGCAGCCTGTTCTATTTCTTTAGGAGTATTTCCGATAAGAAGATCATCGCCTGATCTTTCTGCTTCTAAAAAGATTGCTTCTTGAAGAGCTTCTCTTTCTTCAGTATTTAAAGAAAGAGACTCTAATAAATCTCTTTCTATATTTGCCGATTCAAGTATATATAATCCCATATACGTTATCCTCTATTTGTTGAAAGCTTCTATTTCCATAAAGATTTTATGGATTACTCTAGAAGTTTCTTTGTAATAATTAATATAAAATTTTATAGAAGAGTAATTGTAATTATTGATTATATTTGTATAATATAAACTATCTTCTATAAATCTTTTATGTATTGTTCTAAGTCTTTTTTGTAACACTTTATCAGAAGAATTTTTATTTAATAATTCAACAAAAAGTTTGTTTACCTTATCTCTAATACTTCCTATATACTCTATATATTCCTCATGATCTTTCTTTACTTGTACTAAGTCTTTGCATACAACTGCATCATATGAATTTGATAATTTTATAATCTCAGAAGGTTTTAAATTATCTGTTCCATGAAATTTCTTAGATGTTTTTTCAAAAAATGATATGAGTTTTTCTTTAGATTCATATTCCTTTTGTCTACTAAAATTAATAGCTCTAATAGAACCATCACCTAGCCAATATTTTTTATCTAAATAGATATCTAGTATTGATTTCATACTAGGATCTAATTTAGGAATATCGTATCTAAGCTCTCTTATATTATATCTTTCCATATCCAATTCTGGATAGTTTTTTATTTTCTTCTCAATATAATATATTTGGGTTTTCTTATCTATAGTCTTGCTAGCAACATAAGTTCTAAAATCATTAAGAGTTTTAGAAGAATTAAAGATCTTACTAATGGCTTCTTTTACACTTAACTCCTGCATCATAGCAGAAGTAAGATCAGAAGCTTTGTTATTAAATTTTGTAATAAGATCTTTTTGCCACTCTATCTTTTCTTTTCTAGAGGAGATAGCAGCGTCATAAAATTGATCTTTGAATTCAGTTTCAAAATCCTCTATAGTATAATCGTTATAAACTTTATCTTTTGATTCAGACAAAGATTGATTAAATATATCCATTACAAACTCCTATTTGTTTATTCTAGAAATTGGAGTAACTTTATCTTCAACAACTTGCATTTTCAATTCTGCAAGCATTGTAAATAATTGAGAGAAGTCATTATCTGTTAAACGAAGATAATTGTATTCACCCATATTAGTAATCATCTTTTCTTTGGCTATTTGTTTAGCTCTATACTCGGTCATAGTTCTTGTATTAGGATTCTTTCCACCATCCTTAACCTCTATAACTAGATTGTAAGGAAGTAGTAAAAAGTCTGTGATCCAATGTCTGGTTTTACCGCCATAGGTATATTCTAATACAGGGCCTGGAGCGATTACTTCAGAAGAATCAAACTCCAGTACCTCATCTAAGAACTTCATAAGATTTAACTCATACTTGCCTGTATAAGTAAATTCTTTACCATCTGACCATTTATATTTACCACTGATTCGTCTATTAGCAAGCATCTTTTCTTGTTGTTTAGGATCATCTAATAAATGAGTCTTATTATAGACTTTCATCATACGTTTTTGATAAGTCTTTTTGACAGTCTCATAGCATTTTGGATTCCCGCATAGACGTTCATATTTTTGACGTTTTTCATTCCATTTAGTAGGATTTCCACATACAGTGCAATTACCATGACCATGTTTATTATTCACAATATCATATACCAATCTATATGCAGTATATCCTTCTGGAATTTCATCATCATGTTTTCGTTCTATATGCTTTACTAAATTATCTCTATGATAAGTTTCACTACAATAGGGACAAGGATATCTTTTCATCTTTTCCTCCTATATTCATAATTCAATTACTAAGTGGTCATTACTTGCAAAAGTAAATTAGGAAAAGAATAAGAATATGAAATAATTGATCGAATCTATTTAGTGTAGCTTCTAATCTTCTATACTTTTCATTACTAATCATCCCATTTAGTCTCTCTATAATCAAAGAGTTCATAGCATAGCATTTTCCAAAATCTATTAGTATATGAGATATAAGAATTATTAAGAAAATAACCCTACTAAAATAATCAGCAAATCTTGCTCCTGTTATAATACAAAAACCGACCCAAACAATAAACGCATACAAAATACAATGACAGGTTAATAGATATAAAGATTTTCTTTTATTCTTTTCTAAATATTCTCCTTGAAGTGGGAAGTCGGCTAGGCAATGTATTGCAAATAGAAATAGAATATCTATAATCATTATGTATCACCATCTCTCTTTTTACTTATTTTCTATTATAGTAAGGTCAAGTGAGATTTGTGGGGAGTTTAGAAAAAAATAAAAGGGGAGAGTTATTCCCCTTTATTTTCTTTGGCTTTTAATTGCTCTTTTAATTTGTTTTCAAAATAAGAGATATTATAATGAACTTCTGCTTTTTTCTCAGGAATATGATCTGAGTAGTCTGTAAAATCATCTGGCTCATTATTTACATACTCTTTATTAGCTTCTGCAAAATAACCATAACCAGCTACCATAGATGTTGGTAAAGTCCACATCAAAGTCTCTACTGGAAATAAAATAATATCCATACTAAATCCTCCTAAACTATATAAACACTATATCACTATTATAGTATATAATTGAACCAAAAATTATACCCATACTCATTACGAGTATGGGTAATATTCTATTTATAGCTATTAGGATTTCCATCAGTATCTTGTTTATTCTTCCAGTCACCAGCTTTTTTAGGCTGTGCTGTGAATCTATCTCCAAGAAAAGTCTTTTCGTATTTTTTCATATTTGGAGCATGATGTGAATCTCCAGATGTTACTCTTTTTACTTTACGAACAATACCCTCAATATTCTTAATAACTCTAGCTTCATCTAATATAAATAAAGCCATATTATTCACCAGCCTTTTCATCAGTATTAGGAGCTGGTTGTTTATTAGGATTTGTATTAGTCTTTTCCTGATTATTAATTTGATTTTGAGAAGGAGCTTGCTTATTCTTATTATAGCTATTTACATGAGCTTGCATATAAGAAAACAAATCTCTATATAACATTCCAGCTGCTGTCATTTTAGCATTTAATGCTTGTTTTAAGATATCGCAAATAAGTTTCTTCTTATTATAAATAACTGTTTCACTATCCTCAGGATCTTGTTTAGCTTGTTGATTATTCTGAGAAGTGTTTTGTTGGTTAAAATTATTTTGATTATTATTAGAAGATCTATTATCAAAGGTCATCTTAGGAGTTGCTGTAGATGTTTTATTAGCATCATCTTCATTTAATAGATCTTTAAAATATTTTGTATAGAATAATGAATAATCAGTATCTGCATTTAATGGTGCTGTAGAAGCCATACCTTGAGTATTAGATTGCTTTACAGCATTAGCAGTTTTATTAGCTGCTAATTGAGATGGAGATAAGTTAGGTTCTTGATTGCCAGTGATAGGATTTCTATTGATATAATTTATAATACCATTTACATCTGTTTCAAAAGATTTTATTAAAGTATTATAAGTGGTACAGAAGTTATATGCTTTGGGAATCAATTGTTGAATATCTTGGGATTGCATATTAACCTTTTTATCTATACCATAATAAAAATCTCTAGCAAATTTAGCAAAGTCGCTTTGTCCATCATATTCATTTACTAGCATTTTCTTAAACCATAGATTATTTTTATAATCAGCAGCTTTCTTAGCATCGCCTTGTAAAGTATTATTCTTTGTATCTAGAATAGTAACTCTTTTAAGATCTACTCCGCTAATATTAGAACTTAACGGTTTCTTTATTCTAGCAAATGCTGTAGTATATGATGGAGCATTTTGAATATTCGCACCACTCTTCACTGGATATTTTTGGAAATACACAAGATAATCTCTATTTTGAATTAGCCATTCATTATTCTTTTTACCTTGATCATTGGCATAATCTTTAAACTTCTTAAGGTTGGTTTTAATAGCAGTAATATTATCTATACGCCATTGATCATTTCCAGAATTTTCTGCTTCTTCAAAATACTCTTGAGAGATGTATCCATTCTCATACATCCAGAGAAGCATATTTCTATTATCTTGTACCATCTCTAATATAGCATCAAATTCATATGATTCTGAGATGGCATTAAAAAATTCATCTTTTAGCATAAGTCATCTCTCAATTCTTTAATATAATCAATCAGTAATTGCTCTGGATTATCAGTTTTCTTATTCTTATATTTCTCCATTTTAGCAACTACTTTTTTCATCTCCTCTTTTGTGAGTTGATAAAGTTTTGCTGGAGGACGTTTTATAGGAACTCGAACAACATCATCTTTTTCATCGAAGCTAAATAATTCAACTTCATTAATGAATAGATTGCCATTCTTACCGAAATTTAATCCTAATACAGTAAGAGCTCCTTCTATTTCTATTGGTACATACATAAAGCTTTTACCAAGTCCAATATGGTTAGTATTCAATACATAGAATATTGGAATTATCATAGCTTTACCACCAGGAAATTTAAACATTGCTGAAGTTAAGAATTTTATTATACCAGCAGCTAGAGCATCTTTTGTATTTTTAGCTATAGTTTTAAAATCTTTCTTATTATAGAATGCCTTCATCTTTTTAGACATAGGAGTCTTTAGATATTCTTCATAACTCATCCGTCTATATTCTGGATTCTTTTTGTATATATTGGATATCTCTTTGGATAAGTACTCGTAAAATTTTTTATTAGATTTATATGATTCAAGTTTAATAGCAAAGTCATCATTGACTCTATTTTCTACAAATATCTTGACAGCTTGCCCTATAATTGTAGATATAGCTATATCTTTAATTATTTTGATATAGATATCTAGTGAAGAAAATGATTTAGTATCTTCTGTTATCAAACTATAAGATTTAAAATATCCCATATTATAAATACCTCATTGCATTTTATGAATAGATTACTAAAGTGTCATAGGTATTTGAAACACAAAAAAGACCTAGGAGCAATTAAGCCCCTAGGTCAATTGATTATCTAAAAATAATTATATCTCTATATTTATCTTCGATTCTTATTTCTTTTCAGCTGCAGCTTTAGCGTTTTTTTCTTTTAATGCAGCAGCAGCGTCTTTACGACGATCATCGCCAGTCATTTTGGAAGTCAAGTAAGCAACAGCTTTTGCGATCATATCGAAAATTTTGCGGTACCAAGGAGCTTTGTCACCCATTTCAGCTGTTTTCTTTTTGTAGTCTTCAGCTTTAGCGTTAAGAGCAGCAATTTTGTTAGCAATCCATTCTTTTGGTTTGTTGTAAGCATATTCTTTGATTTTTTCTAACCATTGACGGATTTTGCCTACTTCTTTTTCACCTTTAGCAGCGTCAGCACCTTTATTATCAGTAGCTTGTTCTACTTCTTTAGCTTGTTGATCAGTAGTGCCACCTTCGTTTTCGTTAACAATCATGTTCATGAAAGTAACGTCGCCAGTGTTTTCGAATGCTTCAAGCATCATGTCAACGAAAATGTATGCATCGGAGTTTTCGCTAATAGGACGAACAACTACGTTGTGGCATTCGTTAACTAATTCAGGGTTCATGATAATGCGAGCTTCATCAATAGCAACTGCGATGGAATCAACAGAGATTTGGTTAGCTTCAGCAATAGCATCAACAGCTTCGAAGTAATCCATGCAGGATTCTTCTGCCAAACGTTCAACATCGGAGAAGTTAACTACTGCAGCACCAATACGAGTATTTTCAACTACTGGAATTGCAATAGGGTTAAGAGCAGCTTCGGATTCGCTCAAGTACACAGCTTCGTCAAGAATACCTTTGAAGCCAGCAGTACGGTTCAACTGAGATTCAGTGATTAACATAGGTAAATACCTCCATTATGATCATAATGATTTTAAGTAATAATTTATAAATTATTTTCATTGCTTAGAGATATAAAATCCGATGAAAAATCTATATCTCCAAAGATTTATTATAATGTAATTATTATAACTTTCAAAATTAGTTATTATTATTTCAATTTAGCTCTTACAAACCCAATAGCTTGCTGAGTTTTATTCATTAATGCCTTCACAGTAGAAGTATCCATATTTGTAGGAGAATCTCCATTTGCTTTATTTCTTAAAGAATAATAAAGATTTCTCATAGAAGCCATTTTCTTACCAAGATATTCTTTATCATTGATATTGGAAAATACTTCTTGTGGTACTCTTTTGAGCTTTTGAAGAATCTTATTTTGTGGATTGATATCAGTTTGTTCTTTCAATGTTTCGAAATCATCATTGAGATAAGCATCTAACAATTCATCAGAACCAATATCATCACCACGTTGCATAAGATCATGAATCTTATCAAAAGTAGTTTCTGTTAATTCATATACTGGATCATTTTTAGAGATTGGATTTAAGAAAATTTGAAATCCTGCTTCTTTAAACTGTTTTGCTGTATCAAGCATTTCTTGATCAGCATATGCACTAACTTCATCTAAAGATAAAGAAATAGTAGATGGTTTAACATCACTAGCTTCACAAACATTGATAATTGCTTGGGTGCCATTTGTAATACCATTAGAAGTTGCATATTCTACTAAGTCTTCAATACGAATGATATTAGTATTATGCTCTCTACTTTCTCTAATAATAACTAATTCTGGAAAATACTCAGTGTTTTCATGAACAAGCATTTTACTAGAACCAACAATAGATGTTGCTTCGTCTAGAATACCTTTATCATGTGAATTAAAAATCATTGCCATATCCTCCAATAGAAGGGGGTTACCTAGAGAGCTATTCTCTAGGCAGATCCTTTATATCAAATATTAGTGTTTAGAGAAGAATTTAGCGCGGTTACGAGCAGCTTTATTAATAACCTTTTTGTGAATTTCATGTTTTTCTTCTGCAGAAGGTTTTTCGCCAAATCTTTTAAGTTGATTACGAACTTTAGATTTAGTAGCTTGGATAAGTTCTTTAGAAGTATATGCTTCGTGTAAGTCACCATTAACACCATTATCTTCAGTATCTTCTGCTGCTACACCACCAGCTGTTTTAGCAGCCAAAGCTGCAGGGATATTCAATTTGCTAGTTTCTTTTTCATCACCAGCGCCGATGAATTCTTTTTCTTCTTCTTCATCATATTCGTCAGCTAGATATAAACCTTTTTTGGCATCATTATCTAAACCAATATTACCTTTTGCTTGATCTTCAGATGTTTCTTCATTAATACGGAACAATGCCATAGTATTTTACCTCCAAGTAAAATTAGTAATTGAATTACATTAAATCTTTATCATATTTACCAGACGCAATGTCTCTTAAATATTGAAGATGTTTTTGATGAGGATCTACAGATTCTTGGAATTCTTCTAGATCACTATCAGAATCATCATTTTCAACATCGCCAAAGCCCATCATGCTATCTAATTCGTCACCAAGTTCTTCAGATTCGATATCATCAGCAATGAATTTTTTATCAGCTTTGGAGAGCTTTTTAGCTTCAACTGGTTTTTCATGAATAACTTGATCTGTAGGTTCTACTTTAAGTTGAACGTCTTCTTGTTCAGCAGCTTCTGCCAAACCAACATTGTAGTTCTTCTTAATAAGTTGAAGACCGTACTTGCCAGTGAAAGTATCCATCATTTGTTTAGTATTAGCAAATTTGCGATAAGTCATTACATTTGCTTGATCGCCCCATAAGCCTTTACCTAAACCAGCATCATGCCATTTATTCAAGTTATCATCAGTACCAATACCAAGAGTGCTCATTTCATCAAGAATAGAAGCTTCATCGATGATCAATGCAGTATTATGATATTGACCTTTAAGACCATTGCATTCTAAGATAGAACCAATAGCTTCAGTTACAGAGGAAAGACCATTTGTAATCATATAACGAGAAAGGTCTTCCATTTCAATTAAGTATTTACCAAATCTTTTAGATTCGCGAACTGGAACCATTTCAGCAGTAAATTTACATTCACTAACTGGAATAGTAGCCAAGCCATCTAATAAAGATTTAACTTCTTCAACTACAGATACTTTTGTAGTTTGAGGAATTTTGGTACCATTATCAGCAATAGCCATTTCAGAAAGAGTCTGAATAGCAGAGTTAAACATGGCCATGTTCTCCTTCCATATTTAAAAATTAGGATCCTTGTTTGGCTGCTACTAATTTATTTTTAATAGTAGTAGCAGTGTCTTTAGCTTTTTGCAAAGTATTATTTGCAGTTTGTTTTAAAGACTCTGGAGCTTTAGAAGCTTTGTCAGAGAAGTTTCTTACAGCTTGTTTAGCAGCAGAGTATTTATTAGCTAAAGCCTTTACGCTATCTCCTGCAGTAGTAGCGGCAGATTTAACTGCATCAGCGCCATTTTGAATATGGTTCTTCACACGAAGAATATTCTTAGCACCTTTATTACCAATCTCACCAACAGCATATTTCATTTTATTAAGGTTATCTTTGATAGTGCCTTCACAATATGCTTGGAGATGGTAAGAATCTTTGAAGCTTTCTGCTTCAAAGTCTTTGTTAAAAGCTTCCATTAATTGTTGATAATAAATAGAGTTTTCAGAAACTGGAGTAATGTATACCTTATATCCAGCTTCTTTAATAGATTGAGTAATCTCTACTAATTCATCATCTTCATAAAGAGAAGCTTCATTTACAACGAAACCAATAGTGGAATCGTTGCTAATCATACTAGCTTCACATACAGCTCCGATAGCTTTATGACCATTTGTAATACCATTAGAAGTGCCGTATTTTACGAACTCCTCTAATTGAATAAGATTACGATTTAAACGGTCAATATGTCTGATAGGAACCATGTTTGCAGTATAGATCATTTCAGATTCGCTCAAAGAATCAAGAGATTCAATAAAGTCGAAATCATTAGACCCATAAAGGTCAGATTCTTTTAGAAGCATATAATAATTCTCCTTTAATGACCACTATAATATATTAGAATAATCATTAATAAATAGTCATTACAAGGCTTTTATATCTTTTATAAAATTACATTCTTTGAATAGCTGTATTGTATTCACTATTAGCTCTTTTCCATTCATTTTTAGCCAAAGAAGTTTCTTTATCTTTACTAAATACTCCTGTAGCAGCTTGTTTTGCTTTAAAGAACCCACTAGAAATTTTATCTTTTAACCAAGTAATAGCACGTTTTAAATTTAAGATAATTGTGGCAAACCAACCTTTTTTAGAAGCAACAGCATTTTGTTGTTCTTTGATTTTTTGATTAAGTTGATTTGTTAAAGCTTTAATACGAGCAGTGGCTTGTTCCATGCTTTTTACATTATTTAGATCTGGCATAGGAGCTGTTACTTCTTCAGATAAAACTTGTTGTGCAACTAAATTAGCTCGTTCTTCATCAATAGCTTTTAATTCTTTTGAAACTTGAAACTCTTCTTCAATAGTATATTCTTCTCCAAATAGAACTAGTCTAGCAAGACCTTGTTCTAGCATATCATTTTCAATCATATATTGAAGCTCTTCATTAAACTGTTTAAAAGAGTTTACAGCTTGTTTTTCTTCTGTGAATAATAATCCCATTAGTATCCTCCTAATCTTCTTTTTTAGTAGCAATCATATATTGATTTTCAGTAGCAGAATTATCTATATCATCTATTCTAGTTTGAAGTTTATTAATAACTTCTTCCGTACTAGGAAAATCATAAGATCCAGATGGATCTATATGAACCATATGCATATCTAATACTTGAGTTTCTTTATTATAATCATAAGTTCTAGATATAGCTTCAGAATATTCTAAAGTAGCTTTCAATTGTGGATCAATATATTTTCCATAAATTTGTACAAAGGTTTTATAGTCACCATATACATAATTCGTTGGAATGAATAGGTATCCGTTATGAACTAGCTCATGAACAGTTTCTGATAATGGTATTAATCCAACGTTTAATCTATAATGATTAAACATGACTTCTTTAGCTACAGCATTCTCTGAAATATTTTCTTGGCAAGCGACTCTCTTAGCATATATAGTAGTTACCAAATCAAATAGAGTTAATGGAGAATGATGTATATGAATCTTAATAGAATAAGTATCGATATTGTTTACGTTCTTATAGAAAGAACAGCTAGTCATATCAACACAGTTTCTTAAGTATTCAATATATTTCTTATAAGATCTAGAAGATCGGCAAATACGTTCAATATTTTTGAAGTACTTCATTAGATCTTTTTCATTAGTAAAATCATAATCTGCTATATCAAAAGAAGGAAGATGGTCTAAGACTATCGTCTTCTTAGCATTAGGTAATTCGAGCTCATTATAACCTCGCATTTTGTTATATCACCTCCTGATATTATCACAATGTCTAGGATTGGTGCCTTGTTTGATACAAATATAAAATGATAAAGAATGACACTTATGTAAGTCATATTTTTATTTAAATATTTTTAACTTTGTAAAGGATAAAAAATATGGGATTATATACGATTCGAGATTTTCAAGAGGGAGGGATATTAAGCGAAGCTTATGTTCCAAAATCGAAATATCTCAAAAGGGCCGAAGAGCTACTGGATAAGATTAGGAAACCTTATCTAGTAGATGACACTAAAGGCATGATTGGTTTGCTAAAAATCAATAGTCAGAGACTGGCTTCTGTTGTTAAAGAATTATATGTCGATAAGGACTGGAAGGAATTTGAGCATTGCCTTGAAAAGCAGTTTGGATTTGAAACCTTTTCTGTAAATATACTTAGAATGTCTCAAATTAATGCTTTCACATATCCAGTTTCTTTAGATATGACCAGACTTGCTAGTTTTGATGATATTTTAGATAGTAGTGGATTAAGATATAAAGAATCTGCAAAGATTAATGGTATATCATTTATTTCTGATGGGCTTTTATTTAATTCTAAAATGTCTTCTGGTCAAGTTTTAGCTATCATTCTACATGAAATTGGTCATAACTTTTCTCAGATGGCGATCAGTTTCTTAGCACAATATAATGCAGGAAGGTCTTTGTATGGAACTACTGCAATGATACTATCTCTATTTACAAAACTAGATGTATATTTTGGTATGGATGGCAAATCAAATTTCGAAAAGTTTGGTGCATTGCTTAGTCATCTAATTAATACTACTGATTTTGGCAAAAGGGTGACTAATTTATCAAAAAGGAATCAATTATACAAACCAGTGTATTTAGGTTTTGATGCATTTGCATCAATTCTGGCTATAAAAAGTGATATAAAATCTGTTCCTGAAGGTGCGAAAAAAATAGTTGATAATATAAAAATGATATTCCACAATAAGCTTCTAGATTATATAAAGGATAATAGCAAAGCATATGTAAAATATATTGCTGATAATAAAAAACAAGTTGCTGTTAATCATGTCATGAATTATATGGGTTACATGGATGAATCTTTTGCTGATAAATTTGTAGCAATGAATGGATATGGTGTAGAGTTTGCTACTGCTATAAAACTCATGAAAACAGAAACACTTGGATATGGTATCAATGGTTTAGCGGACAAAATTCCTTTAGTAGGACAATTGTTTGCTCTTGAATATATAATGGGTTCTTTCTTTGGAACTATTATTACTGGCGAACCACATCCTACAGATGCATCTAGAATCATGACACAAATAGATATCTTGGAAGAGGAATTAAAACGTCCTGATATCTCTCCTAAAACTAGAGCTATTATAGAAAAAGATATTAGAGATATCAAAAAAGAAACGGAAAAGGTTGATAAGCTTCTTAGAAAAGAAATCAATCTAACAAGTTCTTCTTTCAGACTATATGTATTAGCATGGGATGAATTTATCACAAGCGTTCAACCTAAGAAAGATATTCGTGAAAAATTCATGAGCCTGGTTAATAGTAATAAGAAGATTATGGAAAATCTTAAAAAGAATACTGAATCTGATAAAACTAAAAAAGATTCACTTCTAGAAAAGATCAATAATAAACTTAAATTATCTAAATAATACGTTTACACTTAATTAATCTGATCAAATAATCTCATATAGGTTTTTGAAAATAACTTTTAAAAATATTTTAGTATTCTATAAAAGGAGAATATAAAAATGGCATTATTTCAATTAAATGAAAGTGGCTCTTTAGTTTCTGCAGAGAATCTTTTAGAACAATTAGAATTAGTAACATCTGGTTCTTTGATGTTAGAAGACGCTACTGCTGAAGAAGAAAAATATGAAGATCTTCATGATAAAATTATCGAAAAAGAACAAGATTTGAAAAAGGTTATCGAAAATAAATCTAAATCTTGGTTAGAACGTAAATTAACTTCTTTCAAAGCAGCTATTGAACGTTTTGAAAGAAAACATAAACTTACTAAAGATAACAAATCTAAAACTATTATCAAAAAGATTTTATCTGTTTTGACTCGTATTGTCAAATGGATCAATGATAAATTGATCAAAGCTACTCGCTTTGTTGATAATAAATTATTCAAAGGCAGACGTGAGAAAAATGCTGCTGGTAAAGAATCTGCATTAAGAAATGAACTTAAAGATCTAAAAACTCGCCGTAATAAAGCTTGGAGTCGTGAAAGAGCATATTACGACGACGAAAATTAATATAAGTAATATTAAAATACCATATGGGAATTACTCCCATATGGTATAATAAATTATTGAAAGGATTTACGAATATGGCATTGTATAGATTAAATGAAGATTGTAATACATCTTCTGCAGAAGCTTTGCTAGAGCAATTTGAAACATTTGTTTTATGCGAAGCACTTCAAGTAGAAGAAAGAGATTTAGATTCTCTAAATAAGCAACAAAAAGAGCAAGAAGAACAGTTAGAAAAATATAATAAACAACTTACTGAAAAAGAAGCTCAAATGAAAAAGCTTATTGATGAAAAACCTAAATCTTGGTTGGAACGTAAACTAGAATCTTTTAAAGCTGCTATTGAACGCTTTGAAGAAAAGTATAAGCTTACTGATGATAATAAATCTAAAGGCATTATTAAAAAGATTCTATCTGTGTTAACTCGTATTGTTAAATGGATTAATGAAAAATTACTTCAAGCAACAAGATTTGTTGGAAATAAATTCTTCAAACGTGAAGAAAAACTTAAAGCTCATGATAGAAAGATTAATAATCTAGATATTGATTTAGGATTTACTAGAGTTGCTAGAGATCATACAGCTAAGGGTCTTAAATCTACTAAAGACATGATTGAAAAAGCCAAAACTAATGGAAAGGGCAAAACAAACGATTATGTTTTTACTGGAAAAGAAACTAAAGAAGAATTTGATAAAATGATGACAGATAAAAATGGTCGTCTAGTAATTAAATAAAGGATATTAAATAATTATGCCACTATTTAAATTAAACGAAAGTATTGAAACTGTTGCTCATAATGCTATAGGAAACTTTCTCATGGGTGATCATACTCTTGAAACAAAGAAATGGATAAGCTCTATCGATCCTAGACTAATTCCTAATGGTATTAGAGATAAACATGATCAAGAGTATTTCCGCAAATATTATAGAATCACTCCTTCAGTAGAATCTAAATTACGTCAAATGATTAAAGATATTCCAAATGTAGCTATGTTTGGTAAAACTAAGGGTTATAAATCCAATGATATCTTTAATGATTATTATGGGTCTAATGCTAAAACAGAAGATCAATCTGCTATGCTTATAAAGCATAAAGCAAATGAAGTTTCTCTTGGGACTGCTACTGCTTATAAGATCTTAAATTATGGAGATAAATTTGCGATAGTATTCTTCATATTTGATAGTAAAGGTATTGACTCTGCAAAAGTTATTACTGCTAAAAGCGAAAATAAATATGATGCAACAGTAATCCCTGGGTTCAAATCTATCAAACCTTCGGAATATGAAAATCCAAAAAACAAAAATAAATAAAAAAAATAAGAGGAATACCGTTATGGTATTCCTCTATCATTTTATAATTTATTTAGTCAAGAATGAATAGATTAATATTGCTATTGTAGTAATAGCAAGTATCGCAATAATTAATGTCTCTTTTATACTATTAATCTTATCAACACATCTGATATTATATGGGTTATTATTAGATTCGTCTATATAAGAATTAGAATTATATTCTTTTATTTTGGATCCTACTTCTATAAGATATAGAGTTCTTTCATCATGATCTAATCCTATATTATATTGTATATCATAAATAGATATCTCTTCTTTAGGATAACATTCTGAAGGAGAATATAGTTCTTCTCTAGCTAAGATATATGTATTTTTTAAAAATACTCTAGCCAATAAATCGCATGCTAATGTATTATTGTTATTATTGTTTCGTATTTTGTCCATTATAGAATAGATAGTATCTTTGGTATTGCGAGATATCAAACTAGTCCTACAAGTATCTGCTATAATAACAAAGTTATCATTATCATAACTATCGACAAGTTTTTTATTATCATTAATTTTAACTTCATCAAATCCTGCAAGATCAGAACCTAAATATCTGATATCATGTAAATATTTTACATAATCAGAATTTCTAACTTTCTTAGTCTCTATCTTATATACATTATCTACATCGTGATTGCTAATAGGATCTATTCTTACTACTTCTGTAAATCTAGTTGGTTCATATAGAATTCCAATAGGATCTTCTTTGGAGAAATAATCCTTATCATATGGAACACAATATATTCTAGGAATAAAGAGTGGAACATCTTCTTGTTTTATATGAGCATTGATAACTCTAAAAGCATTATCGAATATAAGATTATCTGGTATATGACTAGCTTTAGAATAATCTTCAACAGTCTTTGGAGATGACTCTTCAGTCATATTATAATCACCATTGAAATTTCTGGCTATTCTTCTATATGTAGGAGAGTCAACAAAATATAAAACGTCTATATATTTTGCATTATATCCACCAAACCCAGTATTTATTTCTTTAAAGAAAGTTTCAATACTTTCTGCATTTTTTATTTTTAGCTGATCGATGATTTCTTCTTTCTCTAAATCATCAATATCTTCATTAGTAAATAATCCCATTCTTTCATACCTCTATATCAGCTATTATTTATTATATGGAATATTAGAACAACTGATATTATCATAAACATAGTACCTATAATGCCAGAGAATATAGCAAAATATTTTAAATTAGAATAATCGGAATCTAATTTTTGCATATTTTCTTCCAATTCATCAGTGATATTTTTTATCTTGAGTAATTCATTATTAGTGAGAGAGTCAGACTGTTTAAAAATATTAACAGCATTATTGGTAGAAGAACTGAATCCGTTTATTACTTTTTCAAATTCATCTAATTTTCTTTCGAAAGAATTCATTTTAAATTCTACTTGATTTATTTTTTCTATAGATTCGATGATCTCTAATTCATCAATCTCTTCAGGTTGAGAGTTTTTATTTGTAATCATTTTAATACCCCGAATATATAAAAGATAGAGATAGAGTTTGAGAAGTCTTTATCTTTTATACTCATTATAAGAGAACACAATATTCCCGCCAGAATTATATAAGGAATCAATCATCTCTTGAGATTCCATTTTTAAAATTACTATATCAGTATTAGATAGATCTAATTCATTATTATGAGAGATAATAAGACATTGATCAAATCCTAAATCGATCATAATTTGTTCTATAAGAATAGAGAACTGAATACGATTCATATTATCTAAATTATCATCAACTTCATCTAGTTTGATAATATTATATTTATTAGAAGAGTTTCTTAATAATACGAAAGATATAAGCATAGAAATCATAGACAATTGGCTATCACTCATTAATGAGATATCTTCCCTTACTCTACCTTCACTATCAGCACATGGAATATTAAATTCATTCTCATTGATGATGAAAGGTTGTAAAGTGAATCTTCCTCTAAATAATAGAGTTAGTAAAGCATTAGTCATATTAAGTATACTATTCATGAATACAGACATGTATACTGTTTGAATACCATGAATAGAAGTATACTTCTTGATCATTTGAATCTCATTATACTTAGCTCCATACTCTTGGGAGTCTCTTGTATATTGTTCAAATAATACAATACGATACTTATTCTCTTCAATAGCTTTGGTTAATGCTGGAAGATCTGTATTTTGTAAAGCAGACAGTTCAGCACCTCTTCTATTTAACCTATCAGTTAATTCTTTAATAGCAACTGTATCTTTTTCCATAGAATCTATCTTGGAAGTTATAGATTGCAATTCTTCAGAAACTTCTTCAAATTTCTCTTTATTTATCTTTGCATATCGGATACTGTCTAGAACAGATTTAATCTCTAATTTAGAACTTCTAATCTTCTCAATTTCAGCGAGTACGCTTACTTTAGAATCACGGATAGTAGATAAATTCTTCAAATCAGTATCTATTTTTTCTTGTAAAATTCTTATTTCAGCATTTGCAGAAATTAATTTTTCTTTAGCGCTTTCATAAGAATGAAGATCATCTTCTAATGCTGAGACAATAGTAGAGATATTTTTAAACTCTTGATATTTATCTACAGATTCGAAATTCAATCTTATTCCATACTCTATATTATGATATAAGGTATTGATAGAATCCAAAGATTCAGTTCCAGGAAATTTCCTAATGATCTTAGACATTGATTGAATATATTCTAATATAGATTTCATTTCATAAAGACACTGAGTCTTCATCATATTCTCTTCTGCTAAATTCTTTGCAGATTCAATAGCATCTAATGTAGAATTTATCTTAGTAGATAAAGAATATAAAGACTGTCTACTTTTAAGAAGATTTTTGGCTTCTACTATATCTTTGATAAAAGAACAATCAGATTTATGATTACAATCATCTGGTATTTTATTATAATCCTTGGATCTATTGTTTAAGAATTCTACATCACGTTTTTCTGTTCTGAGATCCTCTAATTGTTTTTCCAATCCTGATAGTATTTCAGTATGATCTAAAATAACTTCATTCTTACCAGTTCTTAAAGAATTCATAGATTCTTTTCTTACTGTTTCGGAATAAGTTTGAAATATAGTCTCTACTGTAGAATTGAATTTTTCTATTACAAGTTTTACTGTTTCGTAATCTTGTTCAGAAATATTCTTATAAGTTTCAAATAAAGAAAAGAATGGTTTATAAGATTCTAATTCTTTCTTAGTAGATTCTATCTTAGAATTAAGATCATCCATATGATCTTTATCATACAAAGAATCTAGTTTAATCTGTAGCTCTGTAATATTATTAGAAAGCTCTAATTCATTATCTAGAATCTCTTTAGCTCTTGAAGAAAGCATTTCTTCATTAGCCTCATATCTAGCCATATCTTTCTCATATTGAATTAGTTTCTCTTCAGAATATTCTTCTACATCTGGAAGTTCTCTTATTTCTTTCTCTAAGATTATCTTCCTCATAGAAAGATCTTTATAATCATTAAGGAAGTTTCCACTAGTATCTAATCTAGACAGTTCTGCCTTTATAGTTGCTATCTCACTAATAAGACCATTTTTCTTATTATCTAATTCTTTAAGAGCTAATGTATCTTTTTTAATAGCATCTTCTACTATAGCAACGTTTCCAATTTGATTTAGTTTAGTTACATAAGAATCTATAATAGATTTAAGTACTGTAGATTTGGTACTAATCATCTTATGAATATTATTAAATACCGCTAGAGATGATATGATAGAATTTACATATCTCTTCCTCTCAGATGGTTTTAACCCACCTAAACCCTTTTTATTTGCTGATAATTGAGATAATGTAATAAAGTTATCATCTATCCCTAATATATCATATATAACTTCTTTAGCAGTAGTTATATTATTAGATGGATTTAAATTCTCAATACTCCCATCAGGATTTAGTCTGTTAAGATAGCATTTAGTTGGACGGCGAATACCATCTTTTACAATAGACTCATATTTTATATTTAGTATAGTTTGAAAATCTGTTTCATAAGCTATTTCTTTAATAGCTGTTTTATCAGGTATAAAGTTTATAGAAGAATCAGCCAATGGTGTCAAGGCTTTAAATATAGTTGACTTGCCAGTGCCATTATCCCCTTTGATTATTAGTACTTTATGAATACATTTAGAAAAATCTATTTCTATATGATTCAATCCCATACCATTATATATACCTATATAGTTTTCCAACCTAAGGCGTAATAATCTCATATATACACTCCTATTCTAGAAACCCAATTGTTAGTTTTAATAAAAATACTATAGCTGCAAAGGTAGTAATAAAAATACTTATTATTATACCTTTCAAGAATTTATCACTTTCTTCGGAATAATATACAAATCTGTATAGATATAAACTAATTTTTATTAAAGCATAGCATATTAGCAAAAGACATGTCCAACCTATAACATCGGATGTATATATGGGATTTCCACTAGGACTAGAAGAATTAAGGACATTCGGTGTTAGTAAAAACGTGTCTGCATTCTGACCAGCAATAGACAATATCATCACCTTCTCTGTTAGAATAAAAATAGATTAGAGATAATATATAAGAATCCCATCATAAATAGATAGAAGAAGGTTAATATTATAAATAATATAAATGCCAAAGCTACCATCTTATATAAACTATTCTTTATTCTGGCACCTTTAAATTTATATAGTAATACTATGAATATAGATGCTATCATAGAAAATATAGCATTATATATTAACACATTAGATGTGATATCATAAAAACTCATAAAGTATCTTTTCCTTTCAAACATGGTTAATTAGAAGTCTTAGCCTTCCTAATGAATAAAAAAGATAGAGGCATTAAGCCTCTACCTCTTTGTCTTCTTTGAGCCATTCGTTTTCAAAGTTCTTAACGATAGCTGCAATTTTAACAATATTAGGAACGTTATTATTCCAATTATTAATATTAGTATCAGAAGTAAAGTTCATGATATCTTTAATACTCTTTGCCATGTTTTTAATATGTTGGACTTCTCTTTTCTTTAAAGTTGGAGTCTCTGTTTCCATACAATTTCTGTAGAGATAATTATCACATTCTTTATCTTCTGGAATCTCCTCATCTGATTTAAGCTTGGATATCCATTCTCTATTCTCACATTCTTCATCTGATATATACTCATCCATAAATGGTACATAAGTGCATTCCATAGTAAATAGTAATGGTAAAAGAATATCATCCAAATCAATAGCTCCATTATAAATATAATCTATATATTTAAACAATGCAGCACATTTGATGAGATGATCCATAAAGATTTGATTCTTATTATCTCTATAGAAGTCCTCTATTATTGAAAACATAGGAGTCGTATTTCTCCAGAACTCACTAAGTTGTTTGATATAAGGGAGTTCTTTAAATTTAACTCTTAAAGGTTTTCCATCTTTATCAAAAGCTATAGCTAGATGCTTAACAAGTCTATTGAATTCATCTTCTAATACAATAACAGTATTATCTGCTGGAGAATAGTCTGAGAAAGATATAAATGGGTTATATACCAAATGCTCTCTTTCAAACTCTATTCCAGATACGAAATAATATCTTGTAGCTTCTACATTAAGCTGATTAAATTCATCTTTAGAGTTCTTGAAATTAAACTCATAGTAATCTAATTTATCTTGTCTCATAAGACATTCTTCTCTATTGATAATTTTATTACCAAATTTTGATTCTATAATAGTAAGAATAGATTCTCTAATAGCAGAATGTTTTTGAATATTGTTTATAGAATTGATACGATTCAATTCTGTTACAAATATATTTGCAAAAGAGAATGGGTCTGTTGATTTAATAAATTGATGCATAATTATATCTCCTTTTAAGCTTTACCTAAGAATATACCGTAATTTGGAAGTGCTACATAGAATGATTCTATATCTATATCTTTTCTTTCGATATCCTCATAAGAATCAATAATTATTCCATGTTTATTTTTATCAATAATCATACTATAAGTATTATAAGTAAAAGTTACACTAAATTTTAGTAGGTTATAATGATCTGGTAAAAAGTATAATAACCATAATGGAATTAATAAGAATCTATCACCATTCTCACTTCTTCCCAATCTAAATCCTTTATCTTCTAAAAATACGAATTGAGAAATAGATTCTTTCATAATAACAGTTCCTTTTTCAGGATCTGAAAATGATTCATTAAATCTACTATTCAATCCTACAATATATTTAAAAAGATCGTCTGCAAATTCTCCCATTTCAGAAATTACATTTTTCAATTCTGGATTTACATATTCTTTATCAGTTACAGAACGTATAATCGCAGAAATCATACAGCCTATCGCATGTGTCTGCATGGCATTTACTGACTCTATTAAAGTCGTTCCATCAATTATTTTTTTCATAATAAATCTCCTTTAATTTAAACAAAAGAATGTGAGTAGATCGCTATGATCTACTCACTATTATAGTATATAAGTGTATAGTTATTTATTCTTTCTAATTCTTACTGCAATTCTATTTGCAATCATTGCTCTATGTCTTCCTTTGATTTCTCTGGATGCTTTCCATCCAATGAAGCAATTTAACTGAAGATGTTTGGTAATAGGTCTGTCAGACTTCCATACAAATGGTTTATCAAATAACCATCTCCATCCCTTTTCATGACCACTATATTCTTTATACTTAGTAGAGTCATTGTAAATCATCTTTCTATTATCTACCCAAGTACCTAATAAATAGAATGCGAATCCATATCCGCAGTTTCTATTTAACCAACCTACACGGCAGAAATATCTTTTGATACGATCTTTAAGTGGTAATGGTTTAAGATTCTTCACATAATATCTTCTTCTACCATACTTATCTTCTCCACCCTTGTATTCTTTATTATACTTATCAAAGTCATATCTAAAGATTTTAGGAATTTGATTTAGGACGAAATATTTATTATCAACACTATCATCCCAAGTTTGCCATAGATGCCATAAACCTTTTAGTTCACCATCTTCATCTGCAAATAAGACTACAATCCAATTTGTAAGATAACACAAGATCATGCTAAGGAGTTGTAATGGCAAGAAGATTAAAAATTTTACCATAATAATCCTTTCATAAAAATAACACTAATCCTCGTCAATATATCCGAGTACCTTAATGTCATCTTTACCCTTAGCCATTCTCTCTTCTTCTTCTGTAATCTTATAATAATTAGATGGATATATCCCATCCATAGTTCTCTTCCTTACAGAGCGATATCCACAAGGACAAGCATACCGTATATCCTCTTGTGATTTAAGAAGCTTATTAGGATAAGTACCTATCTCAGTTAGACCATATAAGCGGTATTCTGATTGAAGCATTACTAAATTTCTACCACATCTAGGGCATATTCCAAACTCATTAGTTGTTACTACTTCTTTCATATTATCATTTCTCCAATTCTATTTATTGTATAATCTGCATTATACGTTTGTCACCTTTAGCAACTAAAATTGAATCAGAGAACTTAGAATCTTTCATAGATTTCAATTCACAAGTAAATGGTTTAGCAACTCCATTTACTACGATCTTTTTCAATCTAAGATCAGATACATTTCTTACATTATGAATTTTCATCTGTTGTTCTAATTGAGCTCTAGAATAAACCCAATATCTCATGTAATAACTTTCATCAGCCATTATAATTAGTCCTCCCTTCAGTTACAATAATATTTAAATAATTTGCCAAATCTTCTAAAGATGTAAATGCTGGAACATGATTATCTTTAAGCATTTTTAAAACGGCATCTACTGATTTTATTTGTGGAATAGTAAATTCATGTCTTCCATTTCCATCCTCATATAAGAAGCATACGATTGTCTTAAGAGGACGTTTATTCATATCATCAATCATTTCAGCAATAGAATAAAAACCAGTCATCATAGGAGTGATACAATATAAAACAAAATCATCATTATTTCTATGATAAATTTCTTCTCGTTGAGCCTCTTCATTCCAATCATCTACAACTGGATTGAATGGTTCAAATTTATAGCTTAGCATAGGAATGAGTCTATCTCTCCAATCAGATCCATTACATGTGCCACCTAAGAAAATAGTAATCTTATCTGTAACTGCATTTTCTTCTTCCGTAATAGGAAATCTATTTGGGGCTGGAATTGGTCTAGCAGAAACTGGACTAATTGAAGGTATGTCAGATTTTGTAAGAAGCATTTTCTTATCCTCCTTATTTTAGTGCTTACTCATAGTGTCATTTTTATTAGTAAAAAAAATATCGAGGATAACGACTAGCGCTATCCTCGAAATATATTATTTATGGAAATCCTTAAGTTGTAATTCTGGAACTGAATAATCTGGTTCTTGGAAAATTTTCTTGTTGAATTCTACAACTTCTTTTAATGGATTTTCCTTTTTGAATTCTTTATATTGTTTTTCCAATCCCTTTCTCCAAGTATTAGGTTCTTTGGATTTAGGATCTTCTCTAAAATATCCATTAGGTTGCATATGGATCAATGGTACAATCATCGATGTAGCACCAGGATCTGTAGGAGATGATGCAGACATGTCTACTATACCAATATTAGAAGTATGACAATATCTATACACGTCTGGAATTGCATTATTACCAGACTCACCAATACCTTGAGGTCCTTTATAAGTATACTTCAAAGCAAGGTATGAATCATTATCTGTTGTAATATCTCTAAAGTTAACAAGGTTACAATTTGTAATTTCATTAATCAAGAACATAGGATCTGTATTAAGACGTTTCTTAACAGATTTGATATCTACTTTTTCACCCATATCGGATAAAGCATAGATTGCTTTAGAAAGTCTTGGTGCATATAAAGATGCAATATATTCTTCACATCTCAATCTCTTAATGGAGATATCTAAATTATCTTTGGCTAATAGAGCATTGTACTCATACATTACCCATCTTAAAATAGCAAAGATTGTATTCTTATCTTCTTCTGGAAGTCTGATCTTTTCTACAGTAGTTCTGTCATAGATTAATTTAAGAGAAGTCAATACTGAGATGCCTTTGTTTCTAGGTGTGCTTAGATTGAACTTTCTCCCTAAAGAATCTAACCAGAATTCTCTAGAAAAGATAAATGGAATAGTTGCAAACTTTCTTGGGAATTCATTGCATAATTCTACCATTACATGTTGTAGTGCTGGATTGGTATGCAAAATAGATTTAGGACAGCTTACAAAGATTTGACTAGTCTTCTTAGGTAAGAATGTATACCAATTAGGATCATCTGGATCAGTATCTGTAATTCTAACAAATTGATCTAATCCTAAGAATTGAAGACCTCTAATCAATCCCATTTCAGCAAAGATATATTTTACCATAGGAACAGATTTCTTGAAGATATCTGCATCATAGGTTACAGCATATACTTTGTTCTCTCTTACATCACTTAATTCATTCATGTGTCTATATACACGAATTGGTTGGAATGCTGATTTTACTGTAACCATATCATATTTATGGTTTGATGTTCTATTGTTATATGTAAATGCATCAACGATTTGATACATTGCAGATCTTACATTACCATTGATCTTAAAGTAGAACTTTTCTATTACTTTAGGAACTGCAATGATAATATCAAACATTTCTCTACCATCAGCTGCTTCAATATAGTAAGTTACAATCAATAGTCTTAAGTCAGACTCTTTTAAATCTATGAAATCATAACGATTGTCTGTAGAAGCTTTCATCTTAGAAGATTTACTAATAGCATTTGCTTGGTATTGTTGTAAGATATCAATAATTTGTTTATAATCATCTACAACAGTGAAGTTATGAACCTTAATAGTGAAATACCCATTAACACCCATCTCACGTTCAGTAGACTTGATTATATTTTGTAAGTAGTAGATGATTAGATCATCTGATCTACCAAACAATTCTGTATTGAATTTTTCTCTATATTTATTTGCATAATTATAGATAAATTCTCTTTGATTCATCTTCTCCTCCTGTTAATCAATGGTATCATTTATACAGGTTGTGAGTTTTTCTCCAATAGGATTAGGAGCATTCTTCTTATCTTCAAATGTAACAGAAGCTCTAATATCAAAGATATCACAGAATCTTTTTAACTTGAAGAAAGTAATACTATGACCAGCTAAACCACGAAGGTCATTAGAATAGTCAGAACCAAATCTAGGTTTGTAATTTTCAATATCTATAGATTTCTTAGCGATTGCTTGTTTAAACAAAGCCATTTCTGGAGTATCTTCTTCTTTAACAATAGGAGTATAGATATTATTTGCAGAGATTAGAATAGTACGTTCTTGTTGTTCTAATTTAGCTTGCTTTTCTATAGCATCTCTAAGATTTTCTACATTCTCAAAATCAATGATATTCTTAGCATCATATTCTTCATGATTAACATCTTCTGGATTTGAATATACTAAAACAGGACCAGCATCATAAACATTAACCATATCTCTAGTAAATTTAGTATTCACAGGATATACTGTATTCCCAGATACAACAGCTGTATCTTCTGCAAGATCTTTAGAGATTTGTGGATTCAAAATAGATCTTCTTATAAAATCATCCTGATCCATTACGTCTAAGATTCTTTTACCTATCTTCATTTTTTTCATAGTACTAACATCCCATCTGAAAAAATTATATTAAAAACTTAATAGACAGATATAGGTTGAGAGGATAATTCCTCTCAACCATCTTCTGTAGATTTATTAATGTTCGTTCTTAATATATTGAACTAAAGATTCTGGGATATCGATTCTATGACCTTTGTTAGAAGTAAAGGTATGAATAGTATCTTCTTCTTCTGGTAGTGCTGATTGAGTCATTCTATTAGCTATAATTAGAGGTATCATATCTTTACTAGAAATTCTTCTATCTTCTTCTCTACCTGGAGTTTGAGCAAGCAACTTGAATAATTTTAAAGCTGCTTCTTTTTTGGCTTCTCTAACATCTTCGTCGACAGGTTCTTCAACTCTAGATACATATACAGGAGTTACTCTATCACTGTCTTTATGTTTGAATAGGTAGGAAGTAAGAGTTCTAATAGGTCCTTGAGTCTCTTCTTGTTGATCATCTTCATAATGATCACAAGTACAAACTTCTGGCTCAATATGCTCAATATCTTCTAATTCAGCTTCAGAAATTACAACAGGAGTAGGTTGAGTGAATTGAGGAATTAAATTCGACTCAGCTTCATAACCATCATCAACAGATGCTACAGCTGCTTTGTCAACTATTTCTCTAGCAACAGCTTTGATTAACATTTGTTTTTCTTGTTCTGTTTCTAAATGAAGAACTGTATGAGTTACTTTCATAATAAATCTCCTTCTTTTCTTCTTCTCAAATATTATTTATTTGAATTAAGCACGTTCAGGAAGTTCTTGGTTAGAAGCAACACCAGAGTCATCTTTTACATGTTGTTTCAAGTGTTCAGATGGTTCAATACCGATATATACATTGTTACCAGCAATTTCACCAGTCATTGTGAATAAGTTAGTGAATTCCAATACAGGATCGATAGATACGTTGGAACGCATATAATCAAAGATTACATCTAAGATTGTACAGAACAATTCTTGAGCAGAACCTTCACAGATATTACCATTGTCATCTTTAGGCATGAATTTGAATACCAAACCATATTCATCATGACCATGATCAGCAATTACTGCATAAGCTGCTTGAGATTCTGGGAATGTGTATACTTTCCATTTAGCATCGATATCTTCTTCATTGAAAGTATAGTTCAAAGTCCAAGAACCTTCATCAGCACCTTCTTCTTCTTGTTTATGGAATTGAACGTATGCTGCAAAATGGAATTTGTCATTAGCATCTTTAAATACCAAAGCTACTGGAGTATCTTTGGATTTGTTTTTACCTAAGAAGATAGCAGCACCTTCAAACAATGTTTTGATACAAGCTTCAGATACGAAGTCATTCCAACCATAATCACGGGAAGTGAAAGTTTTCATAATTTGCATTGGGATGCTGGATTCAAGATAGTTCTTCATTTAAGAGTCCTCCTAAAAATTATAATAAAAGATCTTTTATATAATCAACCCCGTCGGGATGATATCAGAATTATAGTGTATAACCAATTTAAAGGTTACGAATTAGTCATACACTATATCAATTTTAATTACTTTCCATAATTAACCTTAAGAAACTGATCTGCCTCATCAGGTGTCATAATAAATGGATAGTAATTTTTAAAGCTTTGAAGATTTGTATAATTAATACCACCTTCAACAGTAAGACCAGAAGATTTCTTATAGTTCTTTTCTTTAGCTTTAAATGCTTTAGTTACATTACCAGATTCAAATCCGATATATGGTACTACCAATATAGCAGTATTACCAGTAACACCAGCATCTTCTCTAGCATCAAAACCAGCTTCATTAAATCTATTAGCTAAACCATGATCTCTTAATCCAGAGAATCTTACTTGTGCTTTATTATCTTCTTCACCAACAACAGTACGTTCGATATTGAAGTTGTTGAAGATAAACTCTATATCTGGTCGGAATAATTCTATTTCATTCCTAATAGTTTCTACTGTTTTAGTACCAATGCCTTTAGCAGCAGATATATTATTTAAAACTTTATCGGTATTTAGTAATAGCTCTTCTAAAGTTACATTCTTCAATATAATCTTCCAAGTTTCAGATGCTATAGAAGTAAATCCAATAGATCCTAAGATTCTATAATCTGGGAACTTAGTTGTTCTCATATCTTCTAATCTTTGTAAGAATTTAATACCATTAGCTTCTCCAAGCTTTTCTATAACTACTTCTTTAGGAAGTTGATATAATTCTCTTAACCATTTAACTCCTAAAGCTCTAATAGATTCACTAGAGAAGTCTTTTATATTGAGTTTCTTAAATAGGTTAGTTAATCTTCCTATAACCTTTTCTGGACAGAAGAAGTTAGGGCAGATAGCGCTATTGCCAGAATCTGTAATTATAAGATCAGATCCACAACAAGGACACTTCGTTGGGAATTCTTCTAATGGATTAGGATTTGTATCATTTGCTCTATCATCTGCTTTTGTAATATATACAATTACATCATTTACTAAAGTAAGATTTACCTTATCACCACATCTTAATCCAAGATCTAAGAATCTCTTTAATGAATGAGCTGTAGTCTTATCATGAATAGCACCAAAGAATTCCACTGGTCTAAAGTGAGCCATTGGGACTACTCTGCCATCTTGGCCTACAGAATAAGTATAATGAGTAAATGTTGATACTCTTCTTAATGGATTAAATTTGATAGCTATTGCATATCTAGGAACTGCTCCTCTTTTTCCTAATCTTTGACGAATAGATTCATCTGCATATTCTATAACTACACCATCATATTGGAAGCCCATATAGTCTCTTAGTTCATTTGCGTTCTTTACAAATTGACTAACCATGAATAATACTTGGGTATAATCTCCTTCTATTACTTCATGACGCATAGAAATATTCTTAGTATAGTATTTGTTTAAGAAATCCAATTCAGCCAATCTATCTATATTCAAAGAAGATTCTAATGGGATAGGAGTTAGATAGTCTCTATACATTCTAGCATCTAATCCACCTAATAAACCTATTACACCATTTCTAGGATTTGCATAGGTTTTTCCAAAGTCTTGAGCAATACGTTTTAGATTATTCTCTGTAACGATATATTCAAATTTAATACCGAATACTTCTGATTCATCTACTATACCTTTGGCTCTAGGGAATTCCATTCCTCCTAAAATTGGAGTTAGATCCGATGCTTCATTATTAGAAGTATCCCCTCTAGTACATGCAAATGTTATCTTATGACCAGCAACCTCTTCTTCTACAGATACACCATCATATTTAAGAGATGCTATAAGTTTGATATGTCCTGGATTTATAATACCTTGTTCTACATGAGCTCCTAGGAAATCTCTTTCAAATATTTGAACGGTTCTATCATCCAAAACTCCATCAGTTAATGCATCAGCTTTAAGAGTATATTTACATTTATCAAGAGTGCCACACATATTGTAGTTACTAGAAACATTTCTAGACTTCTTTTTAACTAAAGTATTATCATGATGAACTATAAAGTCCTCTTCTATTGGAAGTGTATAATTTCTAGTAAGAGGATGGAAATACATCATCTTATCTTTGTTTGGTATAACCCTTACTACTTCTTTAGGACCTTTATCTCCAGTTTCTAAAAGATCATAATTCTGTTTAGCAACTGGTTCTACATTAAATACTATAGGAGGAGCTCCTACAGGATATTGAAGTCCTTGTACTTTACAAAGTACTATTAATGCATCATAAATAGGATCATCTAGTGGTAATGTGATATTAGCTCCATTATTATATAAAGCATTAGATATTTGAATGATAAGCGTAATATCATCATACTCTGATTGCTCTATCTTTTGTTTATTTATACATTCCATAGATTTATCTATCATGATTTGTCTTATATTAGCTGGAACAATAGGATTTCCAGTAAGTATTTGATTATAAATATTTACTAAATCTGAATTCATATACATTCCTCCTTTCTTTCAAAATAAAATGTAGTAGAGAACTTAATCTCTACTACATTATTATTGTATATTGTTATTTAGTCTTTTAAACCAAGTCTTCTAAGCTTTTCATCATATTCTCTATTACGAACATTTTCTTCATAGAGACCAGGAATAATTCTAATGACTTCTTTAGTTTCTCTTGATTCAGGTTTTTGTTTATTAAGAACTCTCTTTCTATAATCTTCAGCAGATTTGTATTTTGTTCTAGTATCCTCATCAAGAACATCAACTACAAACTTAGGTTTTCTTGGTAAGATATCAACCACATTCCTCAACATAGGATGGCGAATGTGTTTGAATAATTTAATAAATCTAAATCTACCACCAAGTTCTTTAAGATAAGCATGTAGAATTTGAGCAGATTGAGATTCTGCATCTTCATCTAACTCAATATCAAAGTCAAATGGATTTCCTGTAAGAAGTTTCTTATGAGAACGTCTTGCTTTAGGACTTGAAGAGTTAAGCATAAATTCTTGATAGAACTTCTCTACACCAAGATGTGCTGTAATAGTGGAAGATTCCATTTCACCAAAGATTCTTACTGGAGTAGAAGCAAACTTAGCATTATGGACTTTACTCATTCTAGACTTAGAGTTTTCATTTCTAATATTAGTAGAAGCTAAAGATACTACAGAGAATTTCTCTTCTGCTAATTGTTTTAATCTAGAAATATATTTAAATCCAATAACAAGTTTTCTTCTAGTAAGAACCATTCTGTATTTACCATTAGAATCTTTTACAGGAGCGCATACATTGCAATGTTTATTAATGAATGGGAATGCATTATAGATTTGAGTCAAAAGATCAATACTCATTCCTGTAGAAATAGGTTTTAGAGATAATAAGATCTTTCCTTCATGAAGCATTTGTTGAATAAATAGATTTCTCTTATATTCATTATCTTCAAAATCCATATCATTCTTATCATAATTGAATTGGAATTGTTCAGCTAAAAAATATGCTTGTTCTGGATTGAGCAATTCTATATATCTGTGGATCAATGCAAATGCTTGATCATAATTCATAGCATTCGCATCCATCTGAGCACCGATATATTCTAATAATTGCCAACCAATATAAGTTACAGAAGTTTCAAATAACTGACCATCATTCAAGCGGTTGATACAAGTATTCATAGAGTATAATACATCTACTGGTACCCATTTACCATTTCTTAAATAATGTGGCATCATAGAGTCAGGCATTACTTTAGAGATAACGCCTTTACCACCATATCTATCTGTAATCTTATCACCACTGTGAAGAGGTTTATTTTGTTGAATATAAACAACCATAGTGATATTGTTGAAAACTTTTTCACTGATGTATTGTTTTCCATGTACGACTGCATCACAATTGTACAACATCTTTTGGAGATCGTAAGATATATTAATATCTTTTCTTTCCCCAGTAGTTTGATCATAGATCAAAGGATTTACTGCAGCAACAAACTCTTTAGAGAATCTAATTGTCTCATCATAATATCTTTTGATTTGATTATTATAAAGAGAGTTTTCTAGTTTCTCAGGATTGTTGCAATAAACATCGATGTCGATAACTTTACCTTCTACGATGTATTCTTTATCATTCATCATAGTAGTTTTCAATCTTTCCCAAGATTGAGTAAATAAAGCTTCTTCATCTTTGAGTTCTCTACGAACAGCACAAAGAATATTATTCTTTACATCTTCATCGATGTCTGGGAATGTTTTGTATTCTTTATCTCTACCATAGAGATTAAGAAGAATATCATTATCATTGATCTTTACTTCTACTTTATCTATTAACGGCGTAATAAAGCGCTTAGATGCAGATTCACTAATAACGATAGGATCTTCTTTAACGTACTCACAAGCTACATACATTGTAGATAAGTTTACACCTTCAGCACGATTATTATATTCATCATAAGATATTGTTTTCTTCATCACATCGCCTTTGTGAATTGTTTTGCCAGGAGTGAGGCTATCTAAATAATCGTTGTTGTAAATGTAACCATAGAATTCTGTAATATGCTTGTAATCAATACGTTCGATACAAGTTAATTCGTTTAGAGCTTTGTTGTATAGAATTAACCAATAGCGTCTATTAGGATCATTGCTAAATTTAGATATCTTGGCAATAACCTTATAGTTATGCTCAGCCCTAATAAAATTAGAGCTGAGTTCACCAAATTGGTTTTCATATCCAGTAGATACAATAGGTACTTCTGGTTCTAACAACTGAGCAATTTGCTCCATTTGAATACCTTGCATGATTTTTCTTGAACCAGAGTTTGTGTTGTTAAAAGGTTGTTTAAGACCTTTACAAAGAGTATACTCGTGGTTCGGCAATCGCTTTTCAATTGCTTCAATGTCTTTTGCAAGACTCAAGGTTGTGTTAGTTGTTTTCATATGAAAATCCCCTAAGTTTCTTTAATTTTAGATTAATACCAAGCGAGTGTTATAGTTGTCATATAAGAGACCAATCATAATCTTAATATCTTCCTTAGAGATAGATTCGATATAATCGAATAGGTAAGAATAGTTTACCATAATATGAAGGAGAGTAGCTTCACTATCAGGATAGATATTAGAAATAATTGTTTTCGTCCCCCGTAAACCATTCGAGATTGATTGGAAAGTTGTATTGTCTTTAGACCCTGAGACAATCAAAAGTTTCAGCTTATCATCCACTGAATCGTCGTCTGAATAATCTGAGCATTCATCTTCTAATGGAATGCATAAACATGTGGCTGTTTTGTAGTTATTCATTTTTTCCAATTCAGAACTAGTTAATTTGTCTTTTAAACCGTTCTCACATTTTTCCCTTAATTCCTCGATGGTTATGAACTCGCATTCAATACTAACATTCTTCATTTTTCTTCCACTCCTATAATTAAAGAAAACAATTATGAGGCTAGAGAGAGAATAGCCTCATAATTATAGTATATAGCCGATATATTGTTTAGACCTCGTAGAGAGCATCCGAAGATAACAATTCATCAGTGTGTGATTCTTCTGCTAATTGAATAGGTTGTGGAATCTTTTTCAATCGATCAAGAACTACCCCTAAGAAAGCTCCTCTGAATTCAGGATCTGATAAGACTTTTTCTCTAAAAGTACCATAAGAGAATTTATGAACCTTATCTATATCAAATGATAATGATGCCCCACCACCATAGATGAGTTTGTTTGCTTTTAAATCTTCCAATAAAGACAACCATGGGTCAAACCCATTAGCAAAATCATATACCAATCTAGCTCCAAGTTTCTTACCAGAAGAACGAGATTTAACCAAAGAGATTTCTACGATAGAACCCTCTACTTTATATCCTTCGTCAGCTTTTAGTTTAGTTTTAGAATCTAAACGAATGATATTATTAGCTACATAAGTAGCAGATCTACCTCTAGGTAAACGTTCACCTTGTTTCAAATAAGGAACAGGATTTGCTTTAGGGAACATTGTCATTTGAACTTCTTCTAAGATATGATTAATACCAAATAGAATGATATTTGCTTCTTTGAGAAGTGGAATGATTTGTCTAAAGATACGAGTTAAGATTTGAGCTGTAGCAGCACCAGAGGATTTGCCAGCTAATTCATCATCATCTGCATATTCTTTAGGCATAAGCATTGGGATAGAGTCTAAGATGTAAATAGTAGGTTCCAATTTCATAATAGGGTTGCCATACACATCATTTCTCTTAGTATCATATAAAAATTTCTCAGGATTTCCGACTTTTAAGTCATGGATCATTTTAATACGTTCATAAAAGTTTTCTGCTGTAACCCCTGTATTACGAACGATATATCTTTTATTGTATTCTTCCAAAGAGAATCCAGATAAAGATCTACGACGAGCAGTAGTCATACCACCTTCGATGTTATCTTCAAAGATAGTAGTAGTTTTAAATTGTCTAGCAATATTTGCTGCAATTTGTGTTACAAGTGTAGATTTGCCACAACCTGTATTACCAATCAATACGTTATAAGAACCATCTGTAATGCCCAATACGAAGTATTGTTTCATTTCACCATCAGATGTTTTTTGATCATTGATGAAGCCATTAAGATAATCAAAGTTTAAAAATCCAGTAGGATACCCTGTATCTTCTTTGGCTTCTTGGCTCATACTGTAATCCATCTTAGATACTTTGTCTCTAAACATTTGTTCTAAGATGCTGTTTGTTTCAGCCATTTCGTTTTCCTCCTTACATTTCTTGCTTAATTTCCTCTATAAATTCACAATATTTGCGAATATAATATTGTGTCTCAAACTCTATAAGTTTCTACAAAAGAAAAATAGCAAGGGTAATTAAACCCTTGCTATTAGAAATTAAAGTATACTTCTTTTTTAGTTAGATTGTTTAAGACAGATATAATCTTAGGATACATTGTTTTATCAATATCCTTTAAGCTAAATCTTAGATCTGTATGATCTAATGATTCGATACTAATCATATTATATGCTCTTAGCATCATTTCCTCTATAACAGGTTCTGGTTGAGATTCTATAATAGTAAGGATTGCTCTATTTATACAATTAGAGATATAGATTACTTCTGGAGTAATCCAGTCATCATCTGATTGATAAACATAATTATCTTTAAGAATATTCAAGAATAACTCTGTTAAGTCTCTTATATTAGTATAGATAGTGCTAAATAATTTAATGATCTTATCTACAGAAATATTATTAGAAGGATCCAATCCTATACAGATAATAGCTGAGTTCAATCTAATAATATTTTCGTCTTGTCTGAAAGAAGATTTTCTAGCTACTGCAATATATGAAGATGATACCTGATTAAATTCACAATTATTAATAATCTTATGAGTCATATTATTATTTACAACAGTACTCAAAAAAGTATACAGCTTAGCAATATATTGGTTTACTGGAAACATGTTATAGATCATATTATTACAATAGATACGATCTTCATAACTAAGTGTTTCTTCCATACAAACTTGGATTAGATAAGTTAAAAATCTAGTATTTGATTTAAGGAAGCTTAATTCCTCAGATCTGTCAATATAAGATAAAAAAGATTTATACTCTTGTTTCACCAGTCTATATGCGAATTCGTCTGGTAACCGATCAAGGTTACTCAGACGTTTCGCTAATATAGTTGGACCAGAATCTACTAGAGTATTACTAATTGCATAGAAGTTATCTTCATCTATCATTCTAGTCCTCCAAATAGATATTATAATTCGTCAGAAACTTCTTTATCTTTCCCAGCAGGTTCAGATTTCTTACCCATTTTGCTGAAGAAGTTAGATCTAGAAGCTGCTAGTTTTCTAGTGTCAGTTTCTGTAAAACGTTTAACCTTAGAATTCATATCTAAAGTATTAGCAGCAGAAGTATCGAAACTGTGTTTGAAGAATCTGTCTTGATTCATATCAATAGATTCCATTTGTTTCTTATACTTATTATAAGTATTCTTAATATCATCATATGGAATTTTCATACCAGATACAATGATATCCACATATTCTTCATCATGATAATTTTGAATATGTAAGAATAATTCATATGGTGTACCATATTTCTTTTTAAGAACATCAAAGGTTTGATCAATAAAGCCTTGAGTCTTTTCACCACAATTAATAATGATGCCGATACGTTTAGCAGAGCGTTCATTATCTAAGCTATGAGTATCTAACACCATATTTTCCAATGCTTTATTAAAATCTTCTACACTGCGAATCTTATTTAATACAGTGTGTTCAATAGTCATAAAGCCTGGAGTGGTATCAATTTTATAAAGGTCTGTATCATCAATATTGTTTTCAGATGCAATAATATTTTGACCTAATAGAGTAGAGATGCGTTTAGAGAATTCTCTGTTTGCTAACTCTTCGGCTTTCTTACGATTACCCTCAGCTTCTTCTAAGAAAGATTTATTAGAAATAGCTTGAACAATGTAATCTTCGGAAAGATCATGGAACCAATCTACTGTATTCTTAAGACCACGAACATCATCTTCAAAACCTGTGAAGACGAATAGTTGTACGTTAGCACCAACTACTTCTTTCATATATCTTGCAATAACAGAAGAAGCACCACAACCAGTACCACCTTCAGAAGAAGATACAATGATAACCATACGATCATCTGGATCCATTAATGCATCAAGATTAACTGTATGATCTGCCAAAGCATCCATAATCATATCTTTTGCAAGGTCGCGTTCTTTACCACAACCTTTTGTATCACCGAATTCAATAGCGAATTCTTTATACTTTTCTGGAACATCTGCAAGAGTACTATTCAAAAGTAAACAAGAATTATCTTGAATGATACCATCTTCTAATAAACGAATTACTGCTTTATTACCAGCAGCACCTACACCAATAAATTTAGCATTTAACATTGGCTAACCTCCATAACTAAATTAGGATTAAAGGTATGAAATTGAATTATTAGCGACACTAGTAATCTTAGCAATCCAATTAGGATCGGTAGCGTACCCGCCGCTTTTCATTCTATTTAATGTAGTGTACCCTTTGTCATAATAGTTAGATTTGATCCACTTCGCTCCATTTATGATACCATCTTCCATAGTAGACCCCATAGAATGAGCTTGATTTGGATCTGCATCAACTGCATTTATACCGAAATAGTTATGACGGTCATTGGCAAGGATACTATTACCAAAACCAGATTCGATAGCTGCATGAGCAAAAATATAAATAGGATTTAAACCAGATTCTCTAGATGCTTTTACGAAAATATCTCCATGCCCTTGAAATTTTGTCCCGCCTGAAACGTGGGAGGCATAATTATCGATGATTTTATTCATATCATCTGTTGTAATAATCTTATTAGCTGCTAGGTCTGTATCTCCATTAAGACCACTAGACTTTAAATTTGAAATAGATACTTCTCTTAAATATTGCATCTTATCTAACTTATCTTGCTGTTTCTTATTAGACTCTTTTTGTTCTGTCTTCATATCATTTAGGGTATTTAATATAGCATTTGTTGTCTCTGAGTTTTTATCTACATTTAAAGATACTTCTCCTACTTGAGTTTCTAAATAACGAATCTTAGCAACACAATAAATGTTAGCTATGATGGAAATTGCAAAGCATAGCAAGAATCCCAATACTATTGCTGCTGCTTTTTTATCTTTCTTCTTTTTTCTTATCTTAGTCTTTTGTGGTCTCATTTCTTTATATTCCATTACAAATTCAACCATCCTTTCTTAGTCAAAACAATCACTCATAGCAATGAATGCTATGAGTGAGTATTATAGTCATTGCTTAAAAATAATATTTTATTGTTTGTCTTTTTGTTGTTCTTTAACTTTATCAGCGTCTTCTTTAGATAATTCAGTTGCCCCACAACCGAAATCTCCTTGCTCTGTTAAAGAATAAACTTTTTCTTCGTTTTCTTTACACATTTTGATTCCTCCTTTTAAATCTAACCTAAAATGAGATCGATTATTTAATGTATCCTATTTAGTCATAATCTAATCTCATTATTATAGTATATATTTATACTGAAAATTAACCTTCCCTCTTAAGACCAGATTGTTCTGTATTACGTTTCTTAAGTGTTCTAGGTAAGTAGTCTTCTGTATTAACTAAGTTGGAATTGATATGAGCTCCTAATAGATAGGAAGAGATAAGATTTCTTGCAAGAGAATCATCATTCTCTACAGGAACATCTTTCTGACTAACCATACCTGTTGTATTGATTTGATTATAGAACTTAGACTTAGCATTCATAGCATCTGCACGATATGTTGCAAGTTCTTTCATTGTATCTGGCAAATCTAAAGTTACCATAGATTCAAATTCTCTATCAGTAGAGTTACCATTCTTATCAGTATCAATAAGCAAACCAGTTCTATAGTCACGTTTAGAGATATTAACAGAATAGCCAGTTTTCTTTTGAACCATTTGTTTCAATCTCTTTAGAGTCATATATAGAACCAATACGTTTTGAGATTTAACTGGAACTCCATCCTTGTTTCTATATAAGAAAGGCATACTAACTTTTTCTTCAACCGGTACGTCGATATAATGTAAAGCATCCATGATTTGATCAATCTTTGGATCATTTTCAAATACCTTGGATTGGAATTTTAAAGGAAAGTCTTGATCAAAGAAATCATAGAATTGTTTATCATTCATCTTAGCAAACTTAGCCTTATAATATTCCGTATTAGCACCAGTCTTATCAATCATATCAAATACTTTGTAGATTCTTTCTTCTACTTTCTTTCTAGCTTCTTTGATATTTGCCATAGACTATTTCTTCTTTCTTCTTCTCATAAGAACTTCAAGACGTTGATTGATCAAATCTGTACTACCATATTTGCCAATAACTTCATCAGTATCTTTTTCACCAGCATGATACTTAGTAAGGTTTCTATTATAGTATTTAAGCATCTTATCTGCTACAGTGTCATCTTCAGTAGGAGTATCAAACTTGTCTAGTTGTTGTTTACAAATTTCCAATTGTTCTTCTAATTCTTTACGAATTTTAGGATCTAGGTCTTTTGTATTCTTCAATTCATGCTCAATTTGTTCAATTTGATAGATAACACGTTTACGGTTAGAAGGATGAGGATCATAGATATTTGCTCTCATAGAAAGATCATCCATAATCTTACCAATACCTACTAAGATATTTACAATAGGAACTTGTTTTAAAGTCTTAGTGATCTTATATTCTTGAGGTCCAAGTTTAGTAAATGCGGATGATAATTCAGAAGAATACCCATACATTGCTGCAAATTGATCCGCGAACTTTTCATCTACTTTGCCATACTTAGTATTTCTATCTAAAATAGCTTTAGAGAATGTATGACCAATTTCATGAAGAATGAAAGACATCAATTCTGGAATAGTAATATAACTAGTAAAGATGGCACCAAGATTTAAACAAACTAAAAGATTTACTGGGAATCTTTTCTTATCAAATTTAGCTCCACGAGAAGTTATGGAAACGTAGTTTTTAAGATTATCCAACTCATGCTCTTTGTCATTTGTGTCATAGGCTTTATCACTCATTCTATCTAATACAAATGGAATAGTGTAAGCATTGATTGTAGGATCTGGATTGATTGTAAGAATTACACCATTGAAACCAAATGCTTCACCGATTTGTTTTTCAATAGTTTTCAAAATAGGGTCTTTCACCATAGTTTTGAAAGTCTTATAATCTTTCAATGGTTGATCTTTAGCATATTTCTTCTTAAGTTTCATAAGAAGATCTTCAATACAAAGAACTTCATTTGTTTTACCGAAGTAAACTTCATTTAATGGAATCATCATATACCTCTATTTATTAGCGTTAATAATCATAAATGCAAAATATTTAAGGAAAGCTTTTTGATAAGATAGTTTTGTAGCAACCCTATGCTTTCTCTTTCTGTATTGTAAAGAGTTATCATTAAGCATCTCTTCAATAATATCTTTAATCCTAATAAGAGTTTCATCTTTAGTATTAGGTTTTACTTGAGTAGAGAATTTAAAGAAGGCTATAGAAGCTACATCTTTATTTGTAGCTTGAACCATATAAGATGCTATCATAAGAGTGATTAACTCTTTAACAAGAGAAACATTATTCCCATTATTGAAAATACTTTCAAAGATACTTCTAACTTCTTCAGTCTTTACATTGGCATCTGCACACATAGTACAAGTTTTGTAGTCTACTTGAGAAGTATTGATTCTTTCCATTGTCTTTTCTACATATTGTTGCAATCTAAAAGAATCATTAGTAGCTAGATTGAAAGTACTATCGCCAGATCCCTCTTCAGGAATTTGGTCTTTTTCATAAGTGATGTATTCTCTCTTTTTATATGCTTCATAATAAAGAGTAGCAATATTTTTCATAAAAGATTTGATGCGGTTATATAATTGCTCTATCATATATACAACTTCTTCATCATCGAAATCTTTAAGCATCTTTGTATAAGAATTGGCCCAAGTATCATTAATAGATTTTACAGCACCAATAACGCTTCCCTTAGATTTTAAATCAAATTTTTGAGAAAGCTTATTATTGATGACGTATTCCATAACGTGTCTATATTTAGACGGGGCTACAGTTTTAAAGAATTCATAGTGTACCAATGGATAGAACTTAGCAGAGAAAGCTAAGTATATATTGGCTAACTCTAAATTCTTTTTATCTTTCTTTAAAGAAAAGTATCTAACAATACAAAGAGCTACTATAGTTAGATCATCTTTAGCAGAGTTTGGTTTGAAGTGAAGAATGCTAGCATAATAAGTATCTTGCATCTTTTCTTTAATTTGATTCATAGTAATCTTTAGAGCTTGATATAGTTCTTCTTTATCATTGTCTCTATACAAGATTCTATCACAAGGCATAGTATCGAAGAGCATTTCATTTCTTTTTTGAATAAAGCTAGACATACATCTCTTCCACGCCATCATATTCTTATTCATACTATTCTCTATAATAGGATAGACTCCTTTAAGAATAGCTTCTGTATTAAAATTTTGTTTTTTAGGCATTGTTTCAGCATACCTCCTATCCAATTATATGAATGTCTCCTATACTCAATTTATGCATTTGATAAAAAAATAAAGAGGTATAGGGGTACCTCTTTATTTTAATAAGGAGAAATAAAATGAAGATACTCCTACTAGTGGGAAGCTAGTAGGAGTGTTCATTGGGAAAGATGAGATAGTAGTAATATGATTTGTTTGGATTGTAATTGCAATTGTTATAAGGGACTCATAGTTATCAAATAATGTTATTTGCAATCTATAACTATTGGTTTTAGTGTTAGATATAGTTATAGATTTTATTTTAACAAAGTTTCAGTGAGAATCTATTATGAGCTTTCTTTTAATGGTTATATTTATTTGTTCAGAAAGGCTTCTCTACCATGTTCATACTTCAACCTACAAAAACAATAGAGAAATTTTGTTGCGAGAAAAGCTCATACTAGCATTTTGTATTAGGATTAGTATGAAATAATATTTTTAATTTTACACATATCATCGGTCGTAAAGCTATTATTAGGGAGTCAGTTTTCTACCGATGATATACCCAAATCGAGTTTTAAAACAAAGTTGTTTACTATGAGTAGTTCAATGTTAGTTGTATACTACTACCTCATCACCATTATAGTATATAACCAAAAAAATATTTAGGATATGGAAATTAATCCATATCCTAAATTAGTTATTCTTAAAGATAAGTTAATACAACTCTAGTTGGAGATTTTAATAATCTTTCACCAGATCCAATAGTACTTCCTTCTTTAATAGTAGCTACTGGAATTTCTTCGTTCTTTCTACCTTGATAAGATAATAATATTGCATCTTCTGCACAAGGCCAGATATTTAAGATAGAATCATCTTTCTTAAGTTTGATTACTTTAATACCAGCTTTACCTCTGTTAGAACGTTTAATAATATCTAAAGATAATTTATTTACATAACCATCTTTAGTTACTACAATTAGACTAGTAGCTTGAGGTAATACGAAGCTCATACCATCAATAAGGCTAGAAGCTGTTGATGCTCTGTTACCTTTTGTAGAACGTTTTAAGTATGGAACTTCTTTAGAACTGATACGAAGAACCTTAGAACCAGAATAGATTAGTAGATCCATCTTATCTGGACCGAATAAAATATCTTTAATATAATCCCCTTCATCAAGCTTGCTGTAAATAATACCAGATGGAGGAGCTGTCAAGATATCAGCAATATCAATCTTTTTAATAAATCCTTTTCTACTTACAGTGAATAAGTAGTTGTGCATTTTAGAATCAACCAATTTCTTTAAAGTAGATTCTCTAGCTGCACAAGCAATATTAGAAGTAGCATATTTATTTAATACACGAATATCTACACCATTAGAACCTTTAGCTGCGATTGGAATTTTATGAACTGGCATTTTGAATACTTTACCCATTGAAGAGAATATGATTACATCTTCATCATTCTCTACTTTGATAACGAAGTTTACTTCATCTTTATTCAAAGAACCTACTTCTTCATTCTCACCAATTTTCTTGATATAGTTATTCTTAGTAAATACTAGCTTGAATGTACCAGGAGCGATACCAGATGCTTCGGATTTAGAAATGATACGACACATACGTTTAGTATTGTATTTGGCTTTGATCTCTAACATTTCTTGAATAATGAGTTCATCAATCTTACTTGTATGAAGGAGAATATCCATGATTTGTTTTACTTTAGCTTCAAGCTCTTTCAATTCTCTTTCATAACGCAATCTATGCCCTTCAGTAAGTTTATTCAAACCAGTTTCTAATAAATACTTAGCTTGAAGATTTGTGATCTTTAACTTATCAGCCATGAAGTCAATCAATGCTTGATTATCAGTAGTCTTTTGTTTACGGATAGTAGCAATGATAGAATCTAATTCTTTTTTCTTAGAAAGAACTTGTAAAAAGAACACTCTTTCATGAATAGCAGTCTTATACTTTTGAAGCAAAGAATTCAAACGTCTTGTTACTGTCATACGTCTAAAGTCAATGAATCCCAATAAGTAATCTCTATAATTCATAGAACACAACTTATTATCTTTAATTACAATAAGACGTACTTGACGTGTTTGTCTAATAGCTGTATTAGCATATAAGTATTCTTTAACGAAGTTAGGATCTGTTCCTTTTTTAAGAGTGATTACTTCATCAAAGTTTGTGACACGTTCACCCTTAACCATAACTGTTTTTGTTCTAGAGATATGGTCATGGATATATGGCATCTTATTAGTTTCTACTAATTTTACAATAGAATCTTTTACAGAATCAAAATATGTAAAGTCTGGTAGAGATTTGATGAATAATGCTGGATGGCCTTGATATTCTCCTGTCTCAATAATACCTTGAGCAATATATGTACCATTACCAGTTTCATTAATCTTTTGCCAATCAGTATCTAATAATTCACAAGACATACATTCATCTGGAATTAAACAGAATTTATGTTTAGGATCTTTCATCAAAGCAATAGTAGTATCGATTACTTCTCCTAGATTATGAGATGGAATAGATGATTTAATACCAACGGCAATACCAACTTGTCCTAATACTAGCAATGCTGGTATTCTTGCTGGAAGATATAATGGCTCTTCAGCTCTTTTATCATAGTTATCAGCCCAGTCTGTAGAGTTTCTATCTTCATAGATATCTCTAGCAAATACATCTACTGCAAATTTACTAATTTTACACTCTGTATAACGTGGAGCTGCTGGATTAGGATTTGCTTTAGAACCCCAAGAACCAGAGCCTTCCATTGTAGGATATTTGGTTGCAAAGTCATTGATCATATTTCTGATCGCCATTTGAACTGATGCATCGCCATGTGGATTGTATTTACGAATAACCTGACCCATGATATTCGAAGTCTTAATAAATCCTTGGCCTTTAAAGTCATTTGCTGCACACCATAATATTCTACGAATAACTGGTTTTAAACCATCAACCATTTCTGGGATAGCACGGTTTCTTGCTACATAAATAGCATAGTCTTGTAAATCTTGCCGAGATTGTTCTGCAATGTTTACATCAATAACTTTTCCTGCCATTGTTGTACTTCTCCTTACAAATTACAAAAAATTATTAAATTTGGCTACAAAACCTATTTTAATGTTCTAGATTAAAGCATATGCGCCTTAATCTATAGTACTTAGTTTATCAAATTCATTCTAGCTACATAATGGTTCTATACCTCATAAGGAATTATCTGATAAACGTCGTAAACTATAAAATGGGGGGTGTAGAGTATGAATGGTTGGTTGTTAGTTATTAATATATCAAGGGGGGTGTGGAGTGGTGATATATTAATAGGGGGTGTTTTAGTATATTAACGCATAGTAGGAGTACTATGTGGGGGTTTATTCATACTCTACACTATTATAGTATATAATTATATCATTTATTAGAAAAAAGATATCCCTAGAGCCATATTAGACTCTAGGGGTTATTTTACCAAATCATAGTTTTAGTATCATGAGATAATTCTGGACCTATTTCATTATGAGAAGGATTTACACGTTGTTCCATGTATCCTCTCAATTGAGTCAAGTGTTCATTCAAGTAATTATTATCTATATAGATTATGAAATAACACATTGTAGACTTCAATGGTTGTTTAAATTTGATTTCGAAGTTTATCCAATCAATCTCAGTATCTACAAACTCAAATGAGTTATAGATCTTAATATCTAAGAATACTTCAGGAGAGATTGCTATAGATTTTGTGTAGTCTATAATATCTCTAAGATCACCAATCAATCCATCAAATTTAATCTTCATAAGTTTACCATCTTTAATATCTTGAACTTCTTTTTCATCAGTAAACTCATATTCTGATTTAATATTCCATTGCCATCCTTTTTCATTATGAGGAGGAATTCTAGATGCATTCATTAATGAAGTTAAAGCAGAGGCTTTATCAAGAGTAGTGCATTGAATATTATCTCTAACTTTTAAGGAATAATAAGCATAGAATTTAGGAGTTGGGAATCTCACATTAGTATCAAAAGATACACCATAATCAGACTTAGCCATACCGATATCGTTACCAGCATCAATAGATATTTCATTTGTCTTAATGTGGACAATTGTCTGTGGCACTTTGAGGAAGTATTCCATATTATGAGTCGCAGCATTAAATTTATATAATACTGGTAATCTGGAGTGGGAGTTGACGTAATGTAAGAATCTAGTTACATTTAATATATCCCCATCTCTAATGCATAGACCTAATGCATCCTCAGCTAATTGATTCATAAGTTCTTTAGGAAGTGGATAGTCTATATCGTTATAGTGCTTTTGTGTACCACCAGCTCTAAAAGCCATCTGGCACATCTTAGCAATATCTAATTGAATACCTCTACCATTAAACTTCATTCTATAGTTGAAGTTCATCATAAGCATTTCCATAGTCATAGAAATGAATAATGATTTATCTCTATCTACAAACCATGCATCTTTATAAGTACAACGATTTGTATATAAAAGCATACCCATATTATGAAGATCAATATTTTCTCTATTGAAGTTCATATCTAATTCAGGAGTGATAACTACAGCTGGTTTATTTACAACTACTAAATCTTTAGTTCTTCTACGTCTAAATGGATTTAGCATGTGTTCACTATCTAACCATTGAGTCTTAAAGAATTTATCTCCAAATTTATCAAAGAACCAAGCTCTCATATATTCTACACAACAAGAGTATGCTTGGTTTACTGATGGGACAATAAGATTCGTTTTTAAATTATGCTCATAACTTTTACTAAGTTCTAATCTAACAAGATCTTTTTTACCTGCAAGTTCTTGTATATCATCATTAGATAATACTTTAATTTCATTCTGTTCCATAAGGTCACCTCGCTATTATAGAGATGTGGTTGAAATAAGCAAAAAAAAATAAAAAAGAGATATAGGGCCACACAGGGCCCTATTAAATTTATAACACAATCTATATTCACTACTATAATATATAATTGAATATAATGATATTTACAAAAAAAAGAAGTAGCTTTAAACTACTTCTTCTTCTTTTAGAGAATCCTGAATATTATTACATCTCTTTACAATTTGAAATGCAATGTCTTTGTAAAAGACAGCATAGTCTTTTAGCATTTTATTTAAGTCTTCTTCTTTTAAATCTTTTTCGCATTCAATATGAATATATAAATCTTTTATGCCTAATAAAATAAAGTTTATATTATGCATGAGACAATAATTCAATGCATCTTTTTCATTGTTGAAATAAAGTTGTTGATCTGTAAATGTTTTCTTCTCAAAATTATATAAATAAATCGTATATATTGTGCTTTCCATAATTTTAATCTCCATTGATATAAATACTGTAATTTTATTTCTTTCTCAATACAATATAATCTGTTACAATCTTTTCTAATTCCTCTAATGTAAGATGAGTCTCTTTATATAGAGGAACTGCGTACACGGAGTTTAATTCGAAGTATTCATTCAAACCATTCTTTGTATTAATATATCCTCTAAAGTCAATAATCTCACCAGATTCTTTGATTTTGAAATTCAAACTTCTAAAACCATTATCATCTTTATTAGTTAAAACTCTACCACTAGGCAGAATAGCTCCTATATCTACTTTATCACAGATATTCATATAGATGAAGTCATCATTCATATCATTGATAGTAACAGCACTCCACTCTGTCATTAAACGGTCAATACTATTTAGCATAGCTTCAGTAACTTTCATATTAATTCTCCTTGTTTTTATTATCTAAAACTTCTAAAGACTTAGATCTCAATGATCTAAGTCTATCACTTAAATTATTTTCCATATCAATAATAAATCTAATTCTATCTCCAAGTTCATCTTGAATCTGATCATCATTATCAAAGTACGATGTGTTTAAGAAATAGAAATAGTAGTATTGCTCTACATTAAGCTCTACCTGAGCTCTATTCTTTAATACACAGTACTCCATTGCTGTGTAGATATCATCAAACCACATTTTAGAAGGTATGATTTTGCCATCTTCTAAACATAGCATATATAATTGATACTTTTCCATAGTACCTCCTATAATACAGGTTCATCTGGAATTTCTAGATTTTTAAAAGCTTTAACAACTTCATCTTTATCATATACAGATTTCTCTTTACATTCAATGCAGTTATTCATAACTTTACCCAAATCTACTCTTAGAGTATTTACTAGAATTCTCATTACATTATATTCTTCTTTAGAAGGATATAAGATGCCATTGATTTCTCTTTCTTTATACTCTTCTAATAAACGTTTTACATCATCGATACTATTCAATACAGATTCGATAGAGTCTAGATAATTATAATTAATATCTTTAATTCCTAACTTTCTTAAATCATCTGGAGTAAAGTTTAATCTATATCTAGTATGAATACTGGATAACAGATTATCAACTGAAATAATTCCTTCTTTAATAATATCAGCTAATCCATCAATATATTCTTTAGAATTAAAGAAGTCTTTCATTAAACCTTCTTGCATTATTCTAGAGAATAATTTACCAGATCTTAGATCATCATATGTATCTTCTGTAAATTTGATAGGATAATGAATAGTTTCGAATTCTTCATCGACCACATGTCTATAGTTCTCATTCAATCTAATACAATAACGAACTACGGAATTATAATCTCCATAATCATATCCTTCAATTCTAGGAATAAATGAAGATTGATTATTAGTAATTTCTCTAAAATTGATGAATTGATTATATCCTCCATTCTTAAAGAAATTCAATTGCATAATAAGATAATTTATTTCTGTATCTCTGCTGAAACCATATTCAAAATCTTGTATAATATTCATAGTCTAAATCCCCCTATTTGTAATAACTTATCGTTCAGTATCGATATCATCTACTGTAAATGATTGAAGAGTCGTATCATTTAACTCTTCTTCAATATTAGATAACTCTTTATTCATTTCATTAAGTCTATCTAATATTCTATTTACAGAAGGTTTGTCTCTATAACTATTATACTCATCAATAACGTTCTGCATTAAACAAATAACGCTATAGAGTTCTCCTTTCACATTAGCTGTGGATAGTTTTAAAGATTCTAATATTTGTTCTTCTTCATGACGATCTTCCATCTGTTTTAATCTAGAACTAATTCGATTAATAGGATCATCGGTTAATAGAAGATAAATACTATTTTCTAAACTTTCTTTATTTAAAGATTTAAAAGTGTCAGAGCTTATTAGAGCATCTATATATTCATCAGAGTTTAATACTTCTTTTGCTCTTCCTATATTTTCTTCTCTATTAAATAATGATCCATCTCGTATCCCATCTAATACAGCTTCATCTACTTTAATAGGATAACAAATTTGTTTCATATAAGAATCTTTTAATCTATCTTCTGCTTCTTCCATCGTATAGACTGATGCTCTTAATGCACTTTCATAATTACCTTCGATACTATTAACGATTTTAGGAGGATATACTACATAATCTTTAGAAGTTAATTCCGCATTGTTTCTATAATAACTAATTCCTATAATATAATATACAGAATCTGAATTAGATGGCTTAGCTTGATTATTGATAGTACTGTTTAGCTTAACAATATCATCATGGAATCTTTTGCTAAACTTTTCAGTAGCCTCTTTTATCTTCAACTTGTTCTCATTAGAAGATGCTTTGTTCATAAGATCAACTATAGAACCTAATAGTTTCTCATTACAGAACTGATCTTTCAGTTTTTCGATATCTCTACTTCTACGAAGATTTGGAACTATAAATCTTTTATTTTCTGTAGTCATTTTCTCGTTCTCCTGTTTCTTTATTAATATACAATCCTTCATACTTCTTATCTATAATATCCATATCTACTCCTCCTATTATTTATAAAATCCATCATCATCTAATTTAGATACTAGTTTATTCAACTCTTCATATAATTTGAGTTTAGCATCTTTATATGCTTTAAAGGATTTTATAATAACCTTAGAATCTAATGGTTTTAAACAATCTCTAATCTCATCTTCACAAGAGTTTAGTGTAGAAGTAGAGTCTTCAAACATTAATGAATTTATTGATTCTTTGATATCATCTAGTGTCATTGGATCTAATCTATATATGCCTAATTTGGTAAAATGATATGGTTGGATTAGATTAGAATATTTGATATGAATATTATTAGATAGCTTATTTGGTTTGACACCTTTCAATACTTCAGATTTACCCAATGCTAGGATATATTCATCAGTATCAAAGAAATCTTCCATTAAAGTTTCTTGATATTCTCTGCTCATAAACTTCTTTTTATCTTGATTATAATAGAAAGATCCTTCTACTAGATAATACATAGTATCATATTTTCTACCTTTAATAGAATCATTTAGTTTAATAAGTTCTACTAAATAATCGATATATTCACTATCTTCCAAACTAAATTTCTCAATAAGTTTTGGTTGATAATGAATATCGTCTTTATCTATACCACAATTTTCATAACCATATTCTTTACCACGTTTAAACTTCAATTGCATCAATAAGTACTTTTTTATTCTTCTCATTTCAAATCTCCTTATATAAAAAATAAATATAATAATGGATAGCTTTGTTCTAATGATATACATGCTATCATTATTATAGTATATAATTATAACCAATTTTTATAAAAAAAGATAGAGAGAGGAATAATTCCTCTCTCTGTTTGGTTTTGATTACATTCTTTCAACAATTCTAGATGGTAATTCTTTCAAGATATACTCTCTTAATTCTTTATTAGCTTTGCTCATATACTCTACTCTTTTAGCAGCTTTGCTATGTCTCCATTGCCTATAACAGCATAGCATATTCATAAGCTTTCTATCAGACCATCTTTCACAAAGAGGTTCTTTATTACCTTTGGGAACAGAATATAAGAATACCATAAGTTTGTTATTCTTAGTAAGTTCATCACAATATAGCATTGCATTATATAATGAATGAAGAATCTTTATATCGTAATAGTAATGAATATCTTCATCTACTACTATGATATGGTAATCATAATCATACTTCTTCTTTTTACCACCAAATAGTATTTTCTTCAATTTAGAAAAGAAGGTTTCTTTACAATCATCAGGAATTATTCCTACCTCTATTAGTTCCAATACTTCTAATTCAGTTAATAATCTATCTGGATTTATACTGAATAACTTATCTCTTGTTTGACATGGATACATTTGATATCTCCTTACCAGATCATATTTACATTATCAAAATATTCCCAGATATCATATAGGACTTTTGTAGTCGCTTTATAATAATCAGGATTCTTATCTTCTAACTCTTCTAGAGATATAAACTTATCCATATACTTAATATTGAAATCCTTTTCTCCTACAGGAATATTGAATAGAAATTCTTTATCAGATAGGATATCATATATCTCTACAGTCAATCCAAATTCAGTATCTCTTGTTTTATGAATATCATAATCATATTCTAGATCATTAACTATTGAATTCCCTTCTTGGAGTTCTTCAAATATTACAGGTATTAGTTTCAAATAATTTTCCATTTCTTTTCTCCTTTTGGAATAAAAATATTATTATTATAGGGTCGATTTCCCAATTGCCCTAGGGGTAGCAAAATTGCTTATACCCCCGTACCCCACTATAAATACTCGAAGTCTAAATCCTACTGTAAGGATACGGTTTCAAGTTGACTGTTAAGTCTTAACCATTAGAATCAAAATCTAACGATTTTGAATGCTAAAGGTAGAGTACTAAGTAAATACTCGTTTTTATTTATAATATATTATTATTTTTCATATTAGATTGGCATTTTTGAAAGAAATGAAAATCCTAATTTAACCTTATATGGTTAAATTAAGAGAATTAGAAATTCATAAAATTTTCATTTTTCAAAATTTTACACTTTTTTCAATTTTTTAAATTTCTCTATTTCTATGATGATATAGAAATATGAGCATACCCGCAACAGGTATGCTCATAATGTAGGAGATTTAAATTATTATGAAAAACATACATCTTTAAGAAATTGTTATTGAAAGCTTGGAGATGTATTTTTCTGTTCTGGAATACATGAAAACAAAAAATAAACCACTGCTGGAGTAGAGAGTGTATTGAGTGCAGTGGTTTATTTTTATTTGTTGTTTGTATTTTATCAATGGAGGCTCTAAACGATTTTAATAGAGCCACATAAACAAAGGTACGTCAGTACGACTCAGTACGACTATTTAAACAAAGTGTTTGTGATGTTTATATTATTAACATCAAGGAGTATAATATGAATAAACCAATTCTGGGAGGAATTGTTTTAATCACCATTGTATTTAAATTATTTTTGGAATTTATTATTTGCTAAAGTTAGCGACTATACAAGAGTGTATTAAGTGGACTTAGATACTCAGTAGCCGTTCTTCACGGTCTCTTTGTGTGTTGGGTATAGATTTATTTTCCCGATTAGACTTTTAAAGATTTAATATTTAAATCTTTTGTCATTTAAAATGCCACTCCATTATTATCAGTGCCTGTGGCCAGGGCTAAAGAGTTAAAAGTTTAGTGTGGGGCTTTTAAAGGTTTTCAAAGTTTACAGTTTATTGTTCATGGAGATATTCTCACTATCTCCTAGCTACATTGCATCAGTTGCCCCGAAACTGATAAGTGTCGCTTCATCTTATCTTTTTAATATATATCTTAACAGGATATACATTGGAGGAATCATTATTTTCCAATATTATTATATGATGAAGACCTGTGGTTCTAATATTTTTAGAGAGCCAAGAACCGGTGGTCCTCAGTCAACGTGCTCTCCTAAATCCTTTATACTTTTAACGCCTCTCTAGCAAATAGGTAAATCCATTTATTAAATAGTATTATTAATATTCGAACTCAACTACTGTTGAAGCATTAGCTACAGATAAGATTGTATCAATAGTACTAATATAATCAGCAAGTTGAGTAGCATATTCTGTCAAAGCATTTGTACCAACCAAACCAATAGGATCTGATACGATTACTTCGTTTGCTTTACGAGCTTTTTCACGAGCTTTATCTACATCATCTGCAGAGTAAGCACGCTTAGAATCTGCTGGGAATTTGCGATCTAATTCTTGTTCAATTGCAATCATAGATTGTTCATCAAACTTTTGTTTCTTTTGAACGTCAAGATTGTATTTGTAAATGATAGCATTTGCAAGTTTTAATAAGTCTACATAATACTTCTTACGAAGAATTGCGTTTGCAATTGTAACCTTTTCAGTACTTGCAACTTTTTTAGCTAAGATTTGTTTAATATCTAGAAGTTCTGGAACTTCCACATATGTTTCGCTATTAGCTTTAATACGAGCGGTATTAACAGCTATCAATCTAGCTTGCAATGCACAGATTTTATCAAAATCTGCTTTAATTAAATCTTCTTTTTGCTCTACAGTTTGAGCTCCAATAAATTTATTGAAGTCAAAGTAGTAGTTAATGATACTAAAGTTATTATCATTAATAATAGACTCTAATTTCTTTGTAATTTTTTTACTTTCTGCAATTAATGCAGCAATTGTCATGCTTTCTTTTGTCATTGTTTTAATCTCCTTTAAATTAAAGTATAAATTGTTTAAAGTATTATATTGTAAATACTGGTTTAATTATTTAATACCAGCTTTTTGACGATCTACATGGAATCCAGCAAAGTGAATAACTGTGTTGTCTTTATCATCAAAACCTAAGAATGTTGAATCAATATATACAAAGTCGCCACGACGAAGGTTCTTCATAACAGAGTTAACGTCTTTATTAGCAGCTTCAATAGCAATAAAACGTTCAGACATACGAACTTGTTTATCATCTGCTAAACTATATTGCATAAATGGTACAATACTAACAACTGCTGTATCACCATCGATATTTACTGCTGATACATAACCATTGATTCTTAGACCTTTATTTTTATTAAGATAATTTGTTAGCTTTTCATTCTTTTTAGGCGGTTGAATACCGTCTGTCATTTCAGAAATGATTTCATATGCGGTAACGTCCACATAAGATTTAGGTTCGGATGGGCCACCACAAGCAACAAATGCTAATACGATAATTAATAAAGATACTAAAGACATTGCATATTTACCAAATTTAATAAGTTTTTCCATGATTCTAATCTCCTTGTAATTTTAAAGTTTTAAATGTTTAAATAAAGTTTAAAGATATCAATTTCTCCAATTGATTTGTCGAACTAATAATGATATTAGCTCAGAATACCAATCGCTTTCATTAGCGATTGATTTTAGATTTGTAAGATAATTTTCATTACCAGAATTTACTCTAAGAAAGTCTGTTACAACTTGTTCTATTACTAGAACTCTATTAGTTGTAACCTCTCTTAAGATATTAATATCTTCTCTATCTATATTTAGAATAGAACTTAATAAATTTTTATCCTTTATATATTCAAAATAAGTTCTTTCTTCATTATTCACTAGAGAAGATAGTTGAGATTTATCAATCCCATAAAACTTCAGTATCAAAGATAATTTACTATCATCTTCTTCCTGAATATAAAGAGATCTATTTATATTTTCTTCACCTTCCTTTATTACGATCTCTTCAATACCAAATTCATTAAAAAAGAATTCTTTGATAAGATGGATAAATAGATTCTCACTATCTAATCCATAGTGAGAGAATGCTATAGTTATATTCTCACCACTAATATCATTCTTATCAATTACTCCAATAACTTTAAAATCAGTTATTGAACCTATTTCAACGATATCATTGTTATCGTTAAAAACTAAATTAGATTGTGGTATAAACCACAAGCCCATATGGGCATCAATCTCTTTTAATATAGATTGTATCATATATAGTTCATACCTCCTTATCTATATTCACTATTATAGTATATAATTATAACCAATTTTAGAAAAAAAAATAAAGGGTCTTATTGACCCTTTATGTTGTTTCAAGATATTCACCTTTATGGCAAAACTTCACTTGTGTTGTCCTAATCATTGTATGATATCCATACTTTTTGAGCTTCTCCCATTTACGAGGTTTTAATACCTCGTATACAGAGAGATCAACGTCATGGGAAATACGTTTAACCTCTACGGTAATAGGAGGTCTCTCTTTATTACCAGAAGCTAACAGAATAGTTCCCTCCTGCCATCCTTCTGGAATATGAGGAAAAAGTTTATTTGCTGGATACCATTGCTCTCCAATGATATTTTCCAACCAATACTCTTTTGCCTCATCAAATGTTACTTCAGTGCCGTTTGGTAAAACCACATAGGAATTATTCATTCCTTTTACGAATTGTGCACCATGAGACTCCAAGTCTTGCTGCCATGGCTCTAAATATAGTATAAAATCCATTTAATACTCCTTTAATATTAAAAAAAGAAGAGCCACTAAGGGCTCTTCTTTTAAAACTACCAATTTACGTCAAATTTTTGAACGGCTTTTGTAAAGCCGTTCTCATCTTTGATGATACATTTCGGATCAGTGGTTGGACTAATGAAGTCCTTACGATCCTTGTATGTAGTACGTATCAATGTAGGAACGATGTACATCGATCCTTCTACTTGTGTTGGAAGTTCGATATCGAGAGTTTCAGTCTTACCAAAGACTAGTCCACCCTTTTCTTCTTCTGAGGATTTAACTGGTAAACGAAGTGCTGCCTCTTTGCCAACAGATTGGAATGTGATCTCAAAAGATCTATCCTTTGCTTCATATACAACATTATGTGGGCATAAGTTTAATACATTTGTACCATCTTCCAATACTACAATTAAATCTTTAAACATTTCTACATAATTTAACATTCTCTTACTCCTTATTTTAAATACTATAAATGTTATTCATTATTATAGTATATAATCAAAATAATATAGTTTTACAAATCAGATTCAACCTCCTAAGCCTAAATCTGGCTTAGGAGATATGGTATTTTAATTATCATTTAAAGGGTCGTTAGAGAGAGTAGTATCCTCTATTGGAAAATAGTATAATAGGTCATTTTTATGAGATTTTTCAAATTCATCTAAAGTTTCACCACATTCTCTACCTATGATTTCTATTCTAGTATCATAACCAGTTCCATCTTCAAATCTCATATTATCTAATAGATACATTTTCTTACCAGCTACAGCATAGAATTTAGAAGTATTGTATTCTTCTATAAAGAACATGATGTCGTCATGATGCAATCTTCCAAGACTATTATATTGATCTGGCACATAATAGAAGAAGGTTGTATACTGTTCAGTCTTCATCCATTTAATCCAATCAAGATGATTAGGGAATAGATTCATATACTCATTTGGAAGATATCTATCTGCAAAGAAATCAAATAAGAATTCTTTATCGGTGATTAGTTCTTGATATTCTTTTCTAAATTGCTCATCAAGATCAGTGTAAGGTAATTCTACAATATAAACACCACTGTCTTTAATATTGATATCATAACACTTTTCAGTAGATATTAGTTTTAATGCATATAGTGGTGAGAAGCTAGAACGTTCTTCTTTTATATTGAAATAAATAACTCCAATATCAGATAGATCAAATTTTATATCTTCTTTACCATCATCTTCATTGTCTAAGAAGAGTTTATTATTTATGGCTTTACACTTAATAAGTCTAAGCCATTCTCTAAGTTCAGTTTTCTTTGGTTTGTATTTAGCAATTCTAGCATTTCTGCTTAGATATTTTTTAGCCATAACTTATAACTCCTATAAAGTAAAATAAGATCGTGTATTACCCATATGTGAAAAAAAAATAAAGACCCTCATAAGAGGGCCTTTGATATTCTTATGTCGTAGTATTAAATTCAAATCCCTTATCAAATGGAGTCAACTCTATTTCTTTCAAATTATCTTTATACAAGAGTTTCTCATTTAATATTTTAGGATCATTATTAGTCATGAATTCAACGACATATTGGAAATTTTCCATTATCTGCTCATTAGCTTTTATTCTTTGAACAGATTTATCGGAAGACCAGTCAGATAGTTTAGTATAAGTAGAATAGTTAGAAGATGCATTATTTTTCTTAAAAATTACCTTATTTTCAAACCTCATATAATTAGCAGTAGCTTTAGTGGTCAATTCTTGTAAGAGTTTATTATAATCTCCATCTTCTTTCTTATAGAACCAAGTCACTGTATGTTTTTTATATTCATAGAATAAGGTATTATATGAAGTTCTATACTTTCTACTAAGTTCTTTAATAGTAATTCGTACAGATACATATTCTGGCTTATCAGTAATTACTACATCAGTAGCATAATGGAATGCACCTTTTCTGTTAGTAGTTAATCTCAAAGTATTAATAATAGTATACTTTAAAAAGTTTTTCTCATTTGATGTGAGTATGTAGCATTGTTTCATTATTTTTCACCTCTATCAGAGAACAATACTCTATCTACAAACTCTTCTGCCATTTCTCTAATATTAGAAGTAAATACTGGTTGTTTTAATGTATTCCATCTAGCATAAGTATTACAATCTTTAGGAGCTATTTCTAATCCTTCTTCAAAATAATAGATATAATAACATGCAAAGTTAATACAGATTTCTCTAAATCTATCTAAAACTTCCTCATTAGTCTGTGGACGTTTATTTCCTAATACTTTATTTGCATAAACTACATATCTATTCTTGGATAACTTGAATCTTTTATCGTCATTATAATTTTTCCTTAGATGGAAAGTGGTTCTAACATAATCATTACTTTCCGTTAGAGTTATATCATACTTAGCTTCCATAGGACAATATTGTCTATATTCTGGATATTTAATAGACCCTCCGACATAATGATTTACAATATCCATAATTATAAATCTAATAGCATCCTTATCCTCAGTTTCCAAATACAAATAATACTTCATTATCCTTACATCCTTTCCTTTGCTATAGCATCATAGTCGATACCATCTGTATATTTATCATAATTTTCCTTGATAGAATCCCTAGCCCATCCTTCCATATTGTTAGGCTTATCATCAAATACTATGATATCAGCATATGTAAATCCAGGCATAAAACCAGGCTGTCCTGGAGTTCCTGTTTGTGGTTCTATTTGTTTATTATTCTCTAGATCAAAAGAATCAATTACATAAACAAATGCTGTAGTTTTATCTAAATACTCCACTTTACCAACAATACCGCTTCTCAACTCACCAGTGATCTCATCATTCCATTGAATTTCATCTTGAAGTTCTGGAATCTGATAAATACTTCTATGAATCATTATTATTCCTCCTTAATGATTAAATCTATAAATACGATTTCATTATTATAGTATATAACTGAAAGCAATTTTTTACAAAAAATAAGAGATGGGAAATTAATCCCATCTCTATTATCTTATTCTACACACTAGCACCATATTTAGATTTAAATTCTTCTATTTTGGATAATTGGTTTTGGTTATATTTATATCTACCCATACCAACCAAACTATTTAGATTGATAAGAATATCCTTAAATACATTAATAGAAGGATTCATCTTACCATCATCTCTAGAAATACAGAAAGCATTTCTAGGAGAATATACTGCTTCACATGCTTCTTTAAATTCTTTATTATATAGCATTAGAATATTGAGTGTATCCCCGTCAAACCTCGTGTTCAAGTGAGTCGCTAATTCACCCAGTTCTCTTATGAACTTCTCAATCGTTAAATTGAGAGCAGACTATCTCACATCCATAATATAATATATGGAGACAAGTACTTCGGATATGCTTATACCCTACTTCCCGCTACGGAATAGTCGTTGAACCTCTTAATCAAATCTGGTTATAAATATTTTTCCATAAATATCCATGTTTTATTTTACTAATAAATTTTCTAAAATTAGGATTGCAATCAATATTTAAAAATTCCGATATTTCTCTTGCACTATATCCATTTTTTATAAGTATGCAAATATATTTAACCTCATCATTAGAATGAGTGGAATTGGGATGATCTTCTCCTATTTTAGAAAGTCCAGTACTTACAGCATGAATGCAATTTTCAGATCTTGTACACCATTCAAGATTAATTAGTCTATTATCTGTTTTTAGACCATTGATATGATTAACGTCTAAAATATTATGATTTTCATTTAAATCAAAGCTTAATAATACTAATCTATGAACTGCAGTATTTTTAGAATCTATTTTCACATACTCATATCCAGTTCTATTTATAAATGATGCTATTTTGTATCCATTTTTTGAATATACAGATCCGAAATTGCTAACCATATAATTTTTATTAAATGGGTATTCTTTATATATTTCATTTATATTATCTATAACATCTTTTTTACAGTTTCTATAATAATTCATAAAATTACTCTTTCTAGAAACCAGATTTGTCGATTAAGACAGCTGCTTATCAGACATTGCATCAACCCTTAGCACCTTATAAAGACTGAGATACTAATCAATATAAGGCTTTTATTTCAGCATAGGTCATCTATAGATTTCTTTCAGAGTTTCCTCAACATTCACACTTATGATTTCTCATTATGTTGTAGCATCTATAGCTTTAGCCTGTCCAAGCAATTCTCTTGTTAACCTACACATGTTACCATATATAGGGACCATTTTGTTAATCAGCAGCTAACCCATCTAGCGTATATACATCAATACCCATTGTATAATCTAGAGTACATCCTACAACTCTTTTATACACAATAGATTGATAGAAGATGGTTGGGTTACGATTGATCAATACAGATACTCTATTAGTATTAATCAATTCATTAATAATTTGCAATACACGTTCATCTACTTTAAGAGATGCATAGTACCAAATCTTATATGCTTGAGCATATGTAATATTATAAGATTTCTTAATAATATTAATAAGTCTTTGTTGCATTAAGATACACAGACCAAAATATGGTAATGTGATCTCATCCATTCTTAGTTTAGGATTAGGAACAATAACTGAACGTTCAGAGAATGCGGTACGTCCAGAAATAATGGATCTTAAAGTACCTTTCTTACCAGACAAGATAGCAATGATTTCTGTAGTTAAGTTTGTTAACTTAGACTGCATATCCCATAGTAATTGGTTTTGATACTTCTTGTTTCTGTAAATAGAAAGATTGTTCTTATTTACAGTAGCAGCAAGTTTTGCTAATAAGTTAAAATCTGCATTAGTAGATTCAAATGTAAATCTATGATTTTCTACTTTAGCAATACGAAGTTGTGTAGTATATACAGGAATAGAGTGGATAAATACTTTATCTCTTTCCTTCATAATTTCATCATAGAATTCCTTCTTAGCAGGTTTCTTCTTATAGAAGTATTCAATAATTTCATCGAAGTGATCTCTAAAACCCATTAATCCAATACCAGCAAATCTAGTATCTAGAGATGCCTTCTTACGTTTACCATATCCACCACGTTTAGATTTTTGTTTTAAGATGCGTTTATCATATTGAGTCATTGGTTGCCCATTAGCATCTAACTCTACAGCAGGTTCAATGATCTCCTCTAAGTTATTCTTACCAATCAAACTAGAGATTGTTAGATATAGTAATGGATGAATAAGACAAAACTCATCTTTAATTTTAATCCATCCGAAATAAGTGAAATCCACACCAACAGATTTAACTTCTGTACCACATATAGGACAAACCCAATTTTGATCTCCAGGAACAGCATAGAAGGCACCTTGAGTGCAGCCATACTTACAGGAGTATCTATTAGAGTAAGGATTCTTATCTTGTAGTGATTTCCCATATTTAGAACTAAAGATAGAATCATCGGATTTCAATGCTTTGTTAATTGGTTGTGGTTCTTTAATAATAAACCCATGGCCATTAGTGAGGTCTTTACGGCATTCCTCATCAAAGTTAATCATTTCAAACTTGGTGAAATAATCAAATTGTTCACTCCTTGGATATGCATTGGCACCATTGTATTCCATTAACTTTTCTCCTCCTTATGATATTTGAAATAAAAAGAATTAATAATAAGTAAACAGGTTTGTGAAAATAAAACCCACTAAGTACATTTAGTACTTAGTGAATCTTATTTATCAAAATTATAGTATATAATCCATTATTAACTTGCAGACTTTTTAATACCTTTATAGTTCTGAATAATCCACTCTAGTTTACTAAGAGTAAGAACAATACTTTTAACTCTAGAAGATAACTCTAGTTTATCTCTTAAGAAAGATACAAAATTTTCATCTACAATATTATCACAAACTACATCATAAGATGCAATAATACGTTGACGAACCATATCATTTTGATTATAAATACTAGCTCCGAACCTTACTTCGACAGCCTTTTCTTTTCTCCCTTTTTTAAGTTCTACCATATATAGGAAGTCGCTTTTGTCTTCCACTGTAATCTTGAAATTCCCTGTGCTCATAGTCTTTCCTTCTGTTCTTCTTATATTATTCAAATATACAATCTACTGTTGTCCCCAAATAATACAGTAGGGTTAAAAACTCTTGCTTATAATAGATTATAGATCTGCATCTAATTTAAGGACAAGAATTGTCACTATAATGTCAGAGTTATCCAAATATACTATGGAGACATTCATATAATTTTAAAGATTCTAAATGAAAGGAGTTTAACCTTTTATGGCAATAAAAGTTGTAAAGCGGAAATCCAATAGAATAACTGATCCTAAGGATATTGAATATCTCTTGAATATAACAGAGGAAGAGTGTACTAAACTATCCTTTGCAATGGATATGTTTGGGGAATTTGATGATAAAAGAAGATTCAATCCATTCGACCTAGTAGATATCCCAGTAGGAAGTTATGGCCCTGAGGGTAATAAAAATACTAATATTATCAAAACCACTGTTGGTATTTGGGTATTTAATAAAGCCTTTATTGAACAAGACTTATTTGAATTATTCGGTTATATCAATGAACCTATTACAAATAAGATCTTTAAGAAAATTAATAAACAAGTTTCTTATGCAGTAATGGAGGATAAAATTCCATTAGATGCATTAAAAAGACTTGTTATGAAAACAGAGAAGTTCCAACCATATTGCAATATCTTATCTGCATCTATTACAGAGAATATGATGAGTATTCCTAAAGCTATCGCTAAGAAAAAAGAAGAACTCTTTAAGAAGTATGAAAAAGAATTAAGCGAACATGATCCAGTGGCTTCTCAAAAGATTGAAAAAGAATTACTAGAAGAATGTAAGAAGCTTCTTAAAGATGATCCATCTGTAGATATGATAGATTCTGGTGCTAAGATTGATTGGAATAATAACTTCAAAAACATGTTTGTTATGAAGGGTGCATCTAAAAATCCAGACCCATTAAATCCTAATGGTGAATATACTGTAATCAAATCTGATTTAACTACTGGTATCAAACCAGAAGAATATGCTGCATTTGCTGACTCTCTTACTGGTGGTCCTTATGCTCGTGCTAAGAAAACTGCTGATGGTGGTGCATGGGAAAAGATATTCGTTAAAGCATTGGAACACTTATCTATTCTAGATGAAGGTTCTGATTGTGGAACAAAACGTTTCAAAGAGGTATCTCTTACTAAAGACAATATCGATGACTGGATGTATAGCTATATCGTTGAAGGTAGTAGATTAGTAGAACTAACTTCTGATAATAGAGACTCATATATTGGAAAAACTGTTAAGTTTAGATATTCTGGCCTATGTGAATCTGAAAAAGGCATCTGCAATAAATGTGCTGGTAATCTATTTACTAGATTAGGTATTAAAAATGTTGGTGTTGCAACTTATGTAATCCCAGCAACTATTAAACTTAAATCAATGAAAACATTCCATGATAGTACTGTTAAAGTATTTGATATGGAAGAATATGGTTTTAATAAAATCTTTGGATACGAAAAATAAAATGATCCCTACTGGAGTAATTCCAGTAGGGTCATTCTTTTTATAAGAATAAGAGGGAATAAATTAGAACACAAAGAATTATAGATGATGATACAATCACAGCCCATGTAATAGTTTCTGTTTTCTCTTCTTCTAAAGCCATATCTATAGCTGTATAGATATCATCTACATATTCATCTAACGGTTTACTTTCAATAATATAATCTGAATTCTCATCTTCTGGGTTTTTCTTTATGAAAGATCTATACTTGACGTACTCCTCATTATCAGATTTGATTCGTTCAAAAGCGAGATTTTTAATCATCTCTCTTAATGCGTCCCTCATATATTTCACCGTCCTTTTTAAATTTACTTCTTAGTCCGATGATTGATAAAAGTAACCCCATAGGAAATTAATCCTATGGGGTATTCTTGTGTATTAGAAGTAGATACGATAAATAATATCCCAAGAAGCACCTAAGTCATTTAGGAACTTATTAGGGAAGTTGATTCTAGTAGCTGGACGGATATCTTGATAGTAAGTATATCCATCTTCACTTTCTTTTTTGTATGCTAAGCATAAGCTGATGCAATTGAATCTAGCATCATTAATACCAGTAGTATTAATAAAGTAATCACGGCAGTCATCTTTAGTAATAACCAAAGTATTTTCTACAATGATTTGTGCTGGTAATTCAGATTGATCATCATAAATTGTAGCATCAATAGGAGTACCATCTTCTAATTGTTTACGTTCTGTAGGATCACTATCAAACTTTTTAAAGTAATAAGCAACCATCTTTTTATCTTTAATAGCTTTACGACCAAAGTATACTTGGCGTTGATCAGCATCAAGATCTTTATCTTCAGGAACGTATTGGAATGGTACCATATCTGCAGGATCAATCCATTTTTTATTATCTACTTCATATTTTAAAGCAGACTCACGGTTACAACCAGAAGTACCTAAACAGAATAGATGAACAAAGTAGTTATTCAAGATCTCCTCTTGATTAGGATTATTGATTGTATTTTCTAATTGTAAACGGTTGTTATATGTAGGAGTTACAAAAGATTTATCATGAAGATCAAACATCCGCATTGCAATAAATTCAGATCCAGAGATGAGAGTTTTATTACTACCACGGAATAGTTCTAACCCAGTATCATGATCTCTAATAATAACTTCAGTTTTTAATCCATTAGGATGGCCCTCTACTAAAGATACTAATTCTTCAGAATTAGAGATAACCTCTTCCTGGATTTTGTATTTATCATTAACCACGTTAATATTCCTCCATACTTTATTTAGATTTTACTATTACATATTGGTCATTAGATAATCCACATTTTTCTGCAAAGTCTAGAGGTGGATTAAAGATTTTTACATTTCTAAGTTTAGTAGAATCTGCAAACATTCCTTCGCAATTAGCACAACTACTCATATCAATAATACCAGTAATTGTATCTAGATAATCACATCTATTGAACATGTATCCGAAGTCTTTAACTTTGGAAGTATCAAATCTAGAAATATCTATTGTTCTGATACCAGTACCAGCAAACATACCATTCATATTGGTAGCAGAAGATGTATCAATCCATGTAGTATCTATTGTTGCTATACTAGTACTCCAGTTAAACATGTTAGAGAAATCTTCTACCTTAGAAGTATCAATTCCAAGATTAGGAATTGCTGTTAAGGAACAAGTTTCGAACATTCTAGACACATTAGATGCTTTAGAACCTCTCAACTCTGTTAAGATATTATTAGGAATAGTTGTCATAGTTCCATCTGGATCTTTCGTAGCAAAGTATCCTGTAAAGTCTTTATAATCATTATTAAGCATAATAGATAATCTAAAGTCTTTATCAATAGATGTTTTAGAAACTACTGTGTATTGATCATGTCTAATACCAGTCTTTTCTTCAAAATCATCTGGTGGGTCGATTACTTTCAATCCAACTAAGTTATCACATCCACTAAACATGTTTCTATAAGATTTGCACGAGCTCATATCTAATATACCTTCAATATTGACTAATTTCGTACAACCTTCAAACATGTATGCCATGTTTTTAAACTTAGATGTATCCCAGCTAGAGATATCAATAGAAATAGCATTAGAACAACCGTTGAATGCTTCTTCTGCAGTAGTAATATTAGTAGTATCTACCCAACTAGCATCGATAGTGCCAACAGAGTTACAACCAGCATATAAATCTAGAGCAGATTTAGCTTTAGAAGTATCTATATGAATAATATCTGACCCAGGTATATTAGCTAGGCTCTTACAGTCTTTAAACATTCCTTCTATATTATGGGCTTTATCAATAGATCCAAGATCTGATTTGATAGTATTATTTAATACAGTTTCTGTACCCAAAGTATCTCTAAGAGTCTTTTGCATATAATAAGAAAGGTCTTTGTATTCATTGTTTATGGCGATATTGAGATTAATTGTCCATTCCTTATAAGTAGTACCTAGTTTTAACTTACCAGGAATTTCAATAGGATCTAAATCCTGACCAATGAATGCTAAATCACCAACAAATGAATCATCATCAGTTTTCTTATCAACATTTGTATCACCAGTAATGATTGCAGATATCTCATATGCAAAAGGAGCTAAACTACCAGTCAAGATATCTTTATTTAAAAGATTCTTAACGTAAGTGAATGCATCAGATTTGATAATATCCATAGAGAAGTCTTTTCTACTAGGAGCTGTTATAGTACCATCAATTTCTTTTGTAATCATTTCAGACCACAAATAAGAAGAGCCTGGAAGATCTATAGTAATATACTTACGTTCATTATTGTAATTAATAACCAAATCTTCCCGCATCCAAGGCACTTTATCAAATCTATCATCTACATGATTGACTTCTGTATCAAGAACTTTTTCTACTAACGGGTAATATTCAGGACGTTTATCGATTTCTTTGATATAAGCCATATCATTAGGTCTGATAGTAGTATCTTCATCTCTATCTTTACCCCAGATTATTTCCATAGTAGTATTTCTTGTAAGGAATACAATCTTATAGGATTTGAAGAATTCGATCATGAGCATAATATACTTCATAATCTCAGTACCAGAGTGACCAGCATATCCATCAAAGATATATCTCATATCACCCATATACTCATTTAAGATATAGATGATATCATCTATTAATCCAGTAATAGTATCGATCTTTTCATCAGAAGAAATAATCTTATCTACCTTTTTAAGAGTATCATATAATACAGAATCTTTATCCTTTAAGAATTCAGTATATGTCTTAGCAATCTCACCATTGCTTAAAGTAAAGTATTTCATAGTGAGTTTCCAAGTCATAAGAGAATCATAAAGATCCTTCCATACTTTATATTCTTCCCAATCCTGAGCATCAATCATTCTTTGACAAATAGTTCTACGAACTTCTATATTTGTTTTATAGATATTCATAAACTCTGCTAAATCTTTGATTTGTGATTTAGGAGTAATGAAGTTCCAGATAGGGAATTCTTTTTCTTCTCTGTGTTTCTTTCTTAGATATTCTTTTAGATCAGCTAAACTTGTTCTAAAGTTAAATCCTTGAACTAGCATTGTCTTAGCAGGATTATCTATAATAAAATCTTCAATACCGTTAAACATGTAAGTCAAAGAAGTCATAAAGATAAATAAGTGCGCTAATTTGAATTGGTGAGAAGTAGAGATAGATGGAACCTTAACTAGTAATTTCTCTTCAAGCATGATATCATCATATAGCATACTATAGAAATAACTCATTTGAGCAGAGTATGCAGATACATCCATCATCTGACTAATTCCATAATATTTGGTTCTAGCATAGTTCCAAGGTTCTTTATAGATAGCATCTTTTACTAGTTGATGGTTATTATCTTTATAATCAACACCATCCCACCAACCATCACCTTTAACCATTACGTCATAATCTTTATAGTTTGAACTATCTTTCATTCTATCAGTAACGTAAAGTTTATCAATAGGAATCTTACAGAATTTAAGATTTGTTGTAGAAGCATAATCTTCTTCATAAGAATATCCTACTGTAGATGATCCATTGGTATTATAAATGTATTTAATATAGATCTTATTTCCATATTTAGATACATTTTTAGGATTGGTAAAATAGAAACTTCCATTAAAAATACTATATTCAGATTCATCTATAGTATTTCCATAAGAATCCATAACTACATATGGCCATCTATTTTCAAAGTAATAATCGAATGGTACTTTGATATCCATATATCCATCAGAAGATACGTTTATAGGACTTTCTAAAGTTTGTACTGTAAGAGCTGGATTAGGATTATCAATATAATGCTTATTATAAATGAATAAGAAGTTTTCATTAATATCTGCATTAGAAACCATCTTAGGATTCATAGTAACATGGAACTGATTAGTTAGACCCATATCATCACTAGAGTGAATAGAATTTTCACTAATAGTAATAAATCCTTGATCAGTTTGGATATAAGGGAAGAATGGGAAGTTGATATTAAACTTAGGATCTCCATGATTAAAGATCTTATGAGTTTCTTCGCTTAATACCAAAGTATTTTCTGTAACTCCATTAAAGAAGAATGTAATATTTACTTGTTGACCTTTTTTCAAGAACAATTTCTTTTTAAGTAATCTTATATTTTTCTTATTATAGTTTACAGTATAATCTATCCCTTCAGTAAGCATAGAACCTTCAATATCTACACATACTTTATTTCCTTTTGTAAAGTAGTTTTCTACTGGGAATGTAATAGGGAATCTATCTTGATTATCAGATCCTGCTACTAAGTGAGTGATAGCAACTTTAATATTACTAAATTCTGGTTTGGTCCTATCTTTATCAATATAAACTAATTCTAATTCTAACTCATCATCTTTATGAAGAGCAAGAGTATCATTTACAATGACTAGAGAGTTATTAGTAATACTATACCAATCGTCTGGTAAATATTTATCTAAATATTTTACATAGTGTTTGTATTTAGTAGCTACATAGTTCTTGAATGGATATGTTACCTTAAACTCATTTTGGTAATCTGTTGTAGCTTTTAATTTAATTACTTTATGCTTTAATTCGATATCCTCATTAATAGCATTTGTGGAATAAACGAAGTTAAAGTCAATAGCAGTCCCAGCTTCAAGATTGCTATTCTTAAGAGTAATATATGAACCACCATCTATTTCAGAGATATTTATATCATATTCTTTATTAGATATGAACCGCTTTCCAATCATTACAAAGAAAGTATTCCCATTCAAACAATAGTTTTTGAATGGTTCATCGATATAGATTTTAGTCTGATTATCAGTTTCTGTAATAGTTGTAGATTTGAAGAATCTAGCTTGAGAATAAGTTGAGTAAATGAATATACAATTTACTTTCTTGCCAACAGTATCTATTCTGTTATCAATAGTAAGCACATTTGTAGCTAAGTCTACACTATAAGTATTAGGAGCTAAGAATACGGAGTCTACTGTTACAATTAATTGATTTTCTTTCAAGAAGAAATCACCAAATGGTAAAGTTCCTAAATTAATAGAATTAGCACCTTCATAAGTTTTAACTTTAGTTTGGAAATTGTAGGATTTATCTACATTGAATTTGGTATCTTTTGTAGATCTATCATAATAGAAATCATAAGTAATTTCTTTTTTACCATCAAGAATCTCATTAAAGAATCTTATCTTGTTATAATCATAGATCTCATAATCTACACCTTCAACTAAGAACTTATCTTCTAATCTAACGAATAATACATTACCTTTTTGAAGATAGTAATCGAATGGGAATGGGATTATACCAATATAATCAAAATATAAATGACCATTGATATCTTTAGATTGTCCACCATTGTAATCTACTAATAGATCGCCATTCAAATCATAACCAAGATGATTAGGAACAAAGGTTAGATCTTTACCAACTATCTCTTGGAATGCAAGGTTTACATAAGAAGCAGTCTGTACTTTAATAGAAGCGTTGAAGTCTTGTTTGGTTTCTTTATTTTTTAAAGTTAGATTACCACCAATATCATATAGAGATGCACCATTGATAGCAGCATAACCAAGACCAGAAGTGGTATTTAAAGAATCACCAAATAAAGTAAGGTCGAACTTAATACCTTTGATAGCAGCAATAGTAGATGCAGCAGCTCTTCTAGCTTCTAAACTATAATTAGAAGGTTTATATTCTTTAGATTGAAGAATGTTCTTCTTACCCATATTCTTGTTAACGTTTGTATTATACATGAGAATATCATGTGGTATAATTTGACGCTCTGGAGATTTGGTAATATCTACAGTAATATGCTCTTCTTCAATATTTTGATTATAATTCCCTTTAAGAACTTTCTTAGATTTCCATTCAAATCCATTATAAGAATCTGCAATTCTTTCTTTAAGAAGCCAATACTTAAAGATCTTAATACCATATTTATCTTTCGTATCAAAGAGTTTAATAATATTAAGCATCTCAGTAGTGGATGATTTGTATTTACACAATGAATGAATATTTCTAGCTAAAGATTTTTGATATTCGATAGGAATTACTCTATAATATGGAACCCCATACATAGAGAAGATAAATTCAATACAACGTCTATCAAGAATATCTTTCTTGATAATATGAGATTGAATATCTACAAGTATATCCACTAATACAGAAATGATGAGATAAATAATCATCATATCATGATAATTCTTCTCTTCTAATTCCATAGCATAAGAATATACTGTTTCTAGCATAAACTTACGGTTTTGAGTATACTTCAATAAGAATTCTTCTGTAACACTATAGTCTACATCAGAACCTTCTGGATACCATAATATTTGGAAGTCTAATTTCTTTCTAGCTTCATAAATATTAATACCATAAGTTTTATATTTAAGATATTTATGATCTGGATATTGGGATAAGATAGCATCCAAGATACCTAATCCAGATAACTCTTTGATTACTTCATTTGAAAGTTCATGCATATATGTTGCAGTCTTATCATATTCTAGATAATCTGGGAACATATATTCAAACTCTCTTACAGGAATACCCCATTGATCAATCGCTGGATATCCGACAAGATTTCGATAATAAGGATTTAACTCCTTATCATCCATATATGTATCAATAAACCATTGTCTTAATAATTCGGTAAGTTTAGGTCTATATTCATCTGGGATATAATAATTATCTTTGAAGTTTTCATAAACCCAAAGTTCTTTTTCATCTAACCCAGCTTTTATTAATAAATCTCTAGGATATTGAATGCCTTTAAACATATCTAATTCGATATGATTTTCTATGCATGCAATATATAAAGATGCATTCCTTAGAGACTCAGTAGTTTCATATCTATCTGCTTTAGCCTGGTCTTTGATAATTGAATTAAAGGCCAATAGCTTAAGATTATATAACACCAAATCTATGAAAGGATTTTGAGTTGTCAATTTAGCCTCAGAAAAAGGTAAAGACATAGTAGCTTCTCCTTTCTAAATTCCTATAAAATTAATCTAATGTCAGAGATGGGCAGTTTTATAGGGATATGTCCTAATTGCAGCGGGCAACATACAAATAATTCCGTTAGTATTATAAAGGGAGCTAAACAGAATGTATACACAGACAAATGTATTTCCAAATGTATTTGTAGAGAATGCAGAGCATAATCCTCTCTTAACCTCTCCAAATTCAGAGTATGCAGTAGAATTTGCATTAACTAAAGAAGGGTCCTATGACCTTGATGAATATAAAGCATTTCTAGATTCAGCTATTAGAGAATTCAGACACAGTAGAACTTATAAGCATTATAAAGCATATCTATATTCTATTGGTTTGGATTGTTGCCAATTCCATCCTAATATTACAGCAGGTAATGATGAGGGTGAAGAGATGGCATCTTTAGAAATGCATCATTGTATGCTTAATATCTATGATATTGCTATTATTATTACAGAGCATATTTTAAATACCTATGGGGCTATTACTGAGTTTGACTTATCTGATCTATTAAGATATGAGCATACTCAAAATAATATTCCAGTAGTAATGCTTTGTAAAACATGTCACCAAATGTATCATCATAAATACTTATACGTTCACCCAGAAATGATATTTGGTAAATGGTGGTCTCTATTAGAAAGATATCCTAATGGATTAAATAGAGATATAGCTTATAAGCTTATGATGTATTTAAATAACTCTCTAGATGGTAAATATAAATTTAAGGAAGAACAAGCAAGTAAGCTCTTAGAACTAAGAGACAAACTATATGACTGGTCAACTAAACTAGAGAGGTAATTAAACTATGGCTGAATTCTATTCCAAATATGATAATTTTCGAAATAATATAAAATGGTTCTTTAACAACCTATTCTTAAATATAAGAATTGGTACAGATTCTATTATAAAAAATATACTAGAGCATAAAGGGATCTATATTTTATTAGCATCTATTATTATCTTCCTTATCAGTGGAGATTATGTATTCCCATTTGTATGGGCTACTGTTTTATATATCCTAACTCTAGCATATAAGTATCTAGATTATAAAAAAGAAAAGGAATTACTAGATCTAATAGAATTTGATCAATTCAAAGAATTAGATAAAGTATTAGATTCATATATTGAAGAATGTTATAATAGAGATGTAGGATTCTTCCATCCAAATATTATGAGCGATTATGTTTCTGAAAAAGAACAAATAGCATTAATGCAAGAGCTTAAAGATAGTGTAGCTTCTAACATGTCTAAAGCATTTAGAAAGAAGTTAGAATTATACTATGGTGATGATAGATTAGGTAGTATCTTATCTAGTAAGTGCTTTATCTATATTACTCTTCTTGCAGCTGGAAATAATCGTGTTATTTATCAACAAAAACCTATCAATAATAATGATAAAAAATAAAAGGCTATGGGATTAAGTTCCCATAGCCTCATCTTTTTGAGAAATATTCAGTAGTAAAGATTCTATAAAGAATTCTTAGTATATCAGCATTATGAGATATATCTATAAATTCAGATCCTATACTATTTAATGCATCAGTGTAATAAGTATGATATCCAGTATTTACTACTTTATACATACAACGGTTATTTAGTTCTCTATAGAAATCTGTTTCCAACATTCTATGAGTATATTGGTGATAGAAATCTTTTATCATTAGAATACAATTTTCTATATTATCAGTTTGAGCAGTATAAGCTAAAGCTAATAAGAATTGCATTAAATGATTTTTGTGTTTAATAGGAACTTGTTTTCCAGCTCCTTTTAAACGAAACCTTTCAACAGTCCCATTGCAATAATATAGAAAATCTATAAATTGTAATCTATAAAAACTACTATATTCATTCTTTAGTTTAAACTCAAGATTGTTAGATAATCTTGTATATGGGACCTCTGTATCTATTGTGGTTATTGAGTCTTTATCTATATATAATACATTATCAGGATTTAGCTGATTTATTTCAAAGAATCTTCTTCTTGCATCTTTAAAACAGTTAGACAAACCTTTAGATAGTTCAGGATCGTCTCGTTGCATTAGACCTACTGTTATTTCCCTTTGTTCTCTTGGCATATGGAATATTTCATCATATCTCTTTTTGGTTATGAATCCATATTCTAATAAGAGATTTATATTAGCCTTGGATAAATCATATTCTCTTAAGTGTCTATTTATTAGCCACTCATATGGAGCTACATATCTATCCTTTTCCCATATAGCCATATATACTCCTTAAATATAATATTCGGATTCTTCTAATAATTGATGCGGGTCACAATATCTTCCCATACGTTTGAGATCATCAATATAATTTAGATATCCACCTTCTGTTTCAAAAGTAGATGTGGCAAATTGATCTATATCATCTAAATCATTTATAATAAAACTTTGAAGAGAATATCGTTCTTGGATAAATTTGATAAGAGAGTCTACTACAGCTTCTACTATAGGATGGGAATGGTTGGTTACAACTATAACTGTTTCTGTATTCTCTACCATACTAATGATTTTCATAAGATCTAAGAAAGATGCTTCATTATATAGAATCTGATATGCATAAGCCTTATCAAATTGAACTGTATAATTATCATCATTAAAAGAATTAGCATATGATAAATACTGCATGATATTAGGAAGAGGTTTCAATGCTTCTACTCTATATCCAAAATCTAGCATGGAATAGAAATTAAATACTGGTGCATTTTCTACTCTTACTTTATCTTTTACATATTCCAGCAATCTCATATCATTAATATTAATGAATTGAAGTTTCAATATAATCACACTCCTTTTCTTCTATTCAAGATTATAGTATATGATTATATCATCTATTATCTAAGAATAAATATGAGAATTTGCTACTCTTATTTAATGCTACACTTCTATCAATATCATCTTGAGTAGGAAGATGCTTTCCTGTAAAGGCGCCACTCTTATATTGCTGAGTTACAAGATAATATGTAACAAATTTATTATCCTGCATTTTATCTTCTTCATCAGTATAATTTTTTGATACAACTTCTTGTTTTATAGAATATTCTAATGGTTCCATCTCTTCTGTAACTTCTTCCACTTCAGTGGATTTTTGCTTATTGTCTAATAAAGCCTTTGCTATAAAAAATGCTTGAACTTCTCCATACATATCTTGATAAGCTCCAGCTTTAATAGATTCTAATTGATCTCTAGTTATTTTTTGATTAGAGTTCTCTACTTTAAACCAACCAAAATTCATAAAATCACTTAGAATAAGATTTCTAGCATATTCTAATTCTTCTTCAGTTCTAACTATAGGCATAATTTAATCCTCCAAACAAAAAAGAAAAGAGAACTCGTTATGAGTTCTCTTCATCTTTTACTTATTACCAAATCTAGATTGAGATTCAAAGATCTTGTTATTAATACTTTGCTCTACTTCTTTATTGAGTTTATCATTCAATTGAATAATAGGAGATTTCTTGATAAAGTTAGATGCAATCTCTTCTCTAAGTTGAGCTATATAATTACATACAATTCTATACCCATCTTCTAATCCAGATGGTTGATAGTTGATATCAGATAATAGAATACTACAAGATATATCTGTAGGCATTGCATCTTGTGGAAGCATACGCACAAACTCATACTTGTTAATCTTACCATTAGAGAATAATAAGTTAGCAATCACATAATCAAATTGGTCGGTGCCGATATTGTATGCATGAGATTGTTTATATGGAGTCATTACAACACCAAATGTATTCTTAAAGAATTCTCCTAAAGTATACAAGATATTGAATTCTACATCTGGTTCATAATCTGTATAGATTAAGAAGTTTCTAAATCTAATACTTGGTCTGTGACCATACAATGCTTGCAAAATAGTGACCATCGTAGACTCACGTTCTTTATGAGATAAATACTCATAATAGATTTGATGACCTATTGCTGCTTCTCCATCAATATAAGCAGTAACTGCTTCTGGAGGAGGTAGTAGATTAGACATGATTGCTAAGTTTGGGATATTAGCATATTTGTAGGCCTCTTCTATATCTACTACTGCTATCACAGCATATCCAGATGCTAATGCATCTGGAATACTTCCTGCGTCATTACAACCATACAGAACGCCTTCTAAGAATTGATTAAAACGAGGTTGCTGATTAATCATATTTTATCACCCTTCGCGAAATTATAATTCATCAGCTGCTGTGTGAACTTCTTCCTCAGTATTTTCTTCATCATTATTGAAGGTTACATAATTATCTACATACTCTTTGCAGATTTCCATCATACGAGCTGGAGTAAATTTATCTTTGAATTCATCTTTAAATGCACCATACAATGCAGTGGCGATAGAAGTCTTCGCTTCTTCCTCAGAAGAATAATCATGTTCGATCTCATCTACTTTTGCACTTAAGAAATTAAAAATAGCTTTTTCCATTGCTTTTTCTCCACCTTCGTTTTCAGTTTTTTCAGTAACTTCCTCAGCAGCAGCTGGGTAAATAGTACAATCGAATACTGGGCTAGTAAAGTTCTTTACTACTACGCTAAAGCATTCATTATTTCTATTGTCTACGGTCTTAGAAACATTTACTTCCAAGCCTTCTGTAGTTTCACTCATAGATTGAATATCATCTTTGATCAATTCAGTAATCTCATTAACCAATCTTCTAATAGTAGTATCAATATCTACATCTGGTACTAGTTGGTTATCAAATTTGGCTAGAACTCTAAGTTTAAGATCTTCTGCCATTTGACGTTCTTTCAATGTATCTACTAAAGAAGATCCAATAATACCATTAATAACATTCTCTGTATTAGAAGTTAATGCCGCGGCTTCCTCTTCTTCTTTAGAGATTGGTTTTACTGGAAATAGATTTTCTTTAGGAGCATCGCTTTCTTTGAAGATATCTAATTCATCTTTAGAAATAGATTCTGTAATGATATCTTCAATACTCATACTCTTTACTTCTTCATACGGACGAGCTACAGTTGGAAAGCTAGTTGGTTGTGGATTCTCTTCTTCTTCTTTGATTTGATCCATCTTTTCAATAGCTTCTTTAGCTAGTTCTTCCATAGGTTGTACATCATTTGGTTCTAGCTCCCCTTTATCGAAATCATAACTAGTTTCGATAGGAGCTTCAGGCTTTGGGTCTGCCTTTTCTTCTTCTGCTTCTTGAATCACAAAATCAGGATCGATAGGATTGTATACAGTGCCTACAATAGCTGCTAATCTTACAGCAGTTTCAGCTCCATATTTATCTTCCATTTTCTTTAAGAAGAAGATGATATCATTTTTCAAACTTCTTGGGTAGAAGATTAAGTTATCAGTAGTCAATGGTTGATCAGTAAAGTTTGGATACATTTTCTTATTACCATGACTATGATTATCTTGATTAGAATCGTGATCTTCTACTTTACGTTTTACTGTAAATTTTTGTGGTTCAGTTTTATTAGATTTCAAGACAAAACCTTGTTCGGATTCTTTATGACCACCAAGTTTTGTTCTGCTATCTACAACTGTATCAGTTTCATTATAACATCTTTTGACGATTTGATCGCCTCTTTTAATTACTACTTTGAAATCTGTGTCTAATAATGCCATTTCGTTGTCCCTCTTTCTATTAATCTTTTCTAATAACGTTTTAGCTTCTATTCTTCTGGCTAAATACTTAGCCGTATATCTAGTACCACATTTGGTACAGATAATCTCTGACATACCTTTATCATAATCATAATCAAGGTATCCATCACAAAGATATCCAGTATGAACGTCTTTATGACTACATCTTAGCTTTGTCCAATCTAATTCGAATATATATGGGTAATCTAGGATAACAGGACCAAAGCCGAATCTTATACCCCAGTTCTTATAGAAGTTACCTCCTATATCTTCCATTACATATCCTCTTCTAAGAATCTCGAACGTAAAATCGAATACATCACTAGCATATACTTTTTTAAAGTCTGCCTCTTTCATTGTTTCAACACGTTCTACCAATGCAACAACTCCATCTGGAGTCACGTCAAATGACTTAGTACAGAATGGTTTGATAAGCTTCTGTAGAGTAAATTCTGATAAGTTATCAGATTTACCAACCCTATCAGATGCTATTTTGATTACTACTGTTGGATCATAGGTACAATAAAATGTTCTTCTATTGGTACCGGAAGCTAGAGGTTTTAATCCGATAGTAGCAAATAATTCATTAACCAATTCATACTTTTTAGATGGATTGTTCATTAGTTTAACATTGTTTACTATAGATCTTAATTGATCTATAATAGGGACAGGAACGTATGTAGTGAGAGGAGGTTTGGTCATTTTATCCCAATCCTCTTCTGTAAACTTAAACACGTCGGAATCAAAGTTAACAAACCTAGCAGCATCTAGAGATTGCCTTATTAAAGCATTGCGTTCTTTGATATTCATATGCCCACCACCTTATCTATAAATAGGTCTCAAAGGCATATTTACACCCATAGAGTTTTTACAATATTCCATAAATCGTGCTTTACGTTCTTCATATTCTTTAGAATTCGTAGGATCTACCCAGTTAGCTGGATATCCAAATCTTGGATCTACTGGCCCAGGTTTGAAGTTTGGATCTTCATTACCTGCAAGCACTTTATTATTAGCAAGTTCGATTAATGCTCTTTTATAAGCCATATGATTATATGAATTATTCGCAGTTTCTCGTCTTTGCTTTTCTATATTTTCACAAGAGATTTCATATAGTGCATGCGGAATTACTTTCTCAAATACATCTTTAAGTGAGGTTGCCTCATTCATTGTATTACCAAATAATTTTTGCAACTCAGCTTGTTGCCAATATCGGAAATTATTGGTAATCTGTACAGGATCTATCACTTGTGCCTTAGAGAGTAAGGCTATATTTGCTTCGGTCATACGATCGACGTATTCTTCACGTTGTCTTCTCTGTAACTCTTCTGGAGGTAGGTTCTCTTGCTGATACTGAGATGAATTCTTACCATACCACCATGCATCAAATTCTTTTTGGGATTTTGAAGAGAAGATATCTCGATATAACTCATACTGTTGTTCTTGTTTCTTTCTTAATACCCGCATTTCATGATAATGAGCTTCTACTGGATCAAATCTATTGTAGTACTCATTTTCTATCTCTTCTAGGGTTCTAGGATCAGATACCCTTTTATTCTTGCATTGCTGCTCTATCTTTTCTTTCTTCTTAGCTTCAGCATTCTCTCTAATACTGATGCGCTCTTCTAAAAGCTTTCTTAGCTTTTCTTCTCTAATTGCTAACTCTTTTCTATCAACGCTATAGGAAAGAGGTAGGTTTTGAAGTCTTCTATTAACTTCATAAAAGTTCTTGAGTCTTAATTGGTGGAAGCTATATACCAGGCACGTCTCCTCATACTCACAGAACAAATTAAATTCTTCTTTTGTAAGTTCTCTTCCTCTATCATACTCGTACTCAAAAGTATCGTCGGTATATTTTCTGAACGGATGGTATTCATAATAATCTTCATCAAAGATCTTTTTACCATTTTCATCTATGGTATATTCAGGCAGTTTCCTATTTCTCATAGGAACTCTATAATCGTAATAGCCTTCATCTTCTTTGTCGAACATTTCTGCAATCTCATATTCATTTAGAATATCTTCTGCTGCAGTTATGAATAGCTGATAGTCATCTCGATATTTTAGATGTCTTTTAGCCCATACTACTCTTGCGAGTGGAGGATTATAAACTTGCAATCTTCTACATAGATTCCTCAAAGCTTCTTCATCACGTTTATTGAAGAATAGTCTCCTAAGCCTTGGCACTATGATTTTCTCTTTATCTAATCCGTTAAGATCCTTAGGCTTGATTTCATACAACCAACCTTTAAGAATATCTATCTCGGAATTTAAGCATTCTATTATAACACGACTAGGTCCTTCCTCTTTGACCTCTTCTTCAACAACCTGAGACTCTTGTTGTTGCTGTTGTTTTTTCAAATGCTCTGGAAGTTCTCTATCTACAGTCTTTATAACAACTTTAAAGTCTGGATTAAGTTTCTCTTCCCATGTAGGATGATTCCTGATAGCTTCTTGCTCATCAAGTATATCCTGTTCTCTTTCTTTATCTATTTCCTCTTGTGTTTTAGATACTACTTTTACCACAAATCCCTGGCCAGATCGGATTTCTTCTTCGGTAAATCTCATATATGCTTCCCTATTAAAAGGATCATTCATATATAAATTGTAGTAACTTGGATTTGTATTCCATCCACCAACATTAGGATTCATACCTAATCCTTGCTGAGTAGGAAATGGATTACTAGTATACCAACTAGCACTAGAATTATTAAATGCATTTGGATCAGCAGGAACAACACCATCTAGAGGATTCTGATATTGTGCTTGCTGTAAGTTAGGATTTAATGCAAAGTTATTTCCAACCATCTGAGGAAATGGTTGCTGAGAATACCCATTCCACTGTGGAGGTGGAGGTGGAGCAGCTGGACTAACTTGTACATTTGGCATAGCTGCCAAAGCTTGATTCATCATAGCTAAAACAGCATTCTGATTAGCTTGGAAGTTAGGATCATTTTGTAGATTATTTTGCATATTACCAACTGATGCTGGATTGCTAAAATCTACCATACCATTAAACCCTTGCTGTTGATTCATAAGAGCTAATGCTGGATTTCCTCCATTCATCATAGACATCATAACCTCTTGCTGCATAGATATTGGCTGAGGTTGTGGTTCATACATAGATGGGTTTTGTTGCATTGCCTCTTCTTTTTCCATTTTAGCAAGTACTTGATCAATACTGTCTTGAACAGTTTTGACTTTATATTTTTTATCAAACATTTCAAACATCACTTCACCGATCTATAAGTTGGAATATAGGAATTATTACTTGGGAATATACCAGACGGGTAATACTGCTGATACGTTGGATAAGGACTTGCAAATGGCTGACTGTAATAAGATCCATAGTTAGGGTTGTTAAATATAGGATTTATAGACTCTAAAGGTTTACCTATAAGAGACCCATCATCATCTATATAATATCCATCTTTTTTATTTGGATGGAATGACCCTTGCTCTACAGGTTTGATAGTTATATCTTCAGTAGGATTGAATCTTATTAAATCAGGATCGTCCTCAGATGCAATCATATGCTCTGGTAATACCTCAATACTTCTTTCTACACGATCTGTTTTATCAAACTGTGATTGTAAATTAAGCGAGTACCCTTGATTCTGGACTATAGGTTGCTGTAAATTAGCACTCATAGCAGCTTGTGTGTTATTGGATACTTGCATTGCATTTCCACTTGCTAAAATTGGATTTTGTGATAAAAAAGATTGATTCATATTATTCACATTTTGGAAAGGAATCTGTTCAACAGGACTTGCCTGTTGAACGGATTGTTGAATCATTTTATCACGACGTCGTTGGTAAAGAACGTGGAAACAGTTCGTTACCCTAGCATTATAATTACAATCTGGACTGATTGGTTCTATAATACCAGTTTCCTTATTAACTTTCATTGGTTGATAAGGATACATTTGAACTAGTTGTTCTAATCCATATTGTTCAATTAAGTCATTGAACCATCTTTCTATACTAATATCTGGAGCTACTCCAATGAAGTCTTCTCCTACAATATTTGTATATCCGAATAGGTCTTCTACTGGAGCGACTGGATTAGAGCAAGTTCCATTTATCTTGCTTAAGAACTCCATAATTTAAATACCTCCTCATAATTATAGTATGCAATCTAGTACAGGTTTACCTAACCTGGTGCACTAGGTGCAAATAGTCTGTTACGTCTTCTGGCTTAGGATACCAGATAGCTGGATATAGTTTTCTTTTGATATCAAATTTATCTAATGAACCACTCTTAATAGCACGGTTTAATTTAGTTCTAGTAAGATTATCAACGTAGTTATTAAATTCAGCAATTTCAATCTCAGTATCTAAAGGAACTGTTACCCTTTGATTATCTGGGAAATTATTGTTGTGGAACATATAGTGGAACTTATTCATGCTATCTATATTATTAGCTTGAATATGACCAGGTACATGATAAATAGATACATTTACATTTGCTTGAAGAATCATTCTTACAATATCTAAAATGAGTTCTTGATTAGCAACTGGTTTTTTACCAGTACGAGCATTATTTGTCATTAGAGTATAATCTCTACCATTTTTATAATACTTAAAGAACCATTCTCTCAAACCAAATACAGAAATTTTAGAATCAGAGAAGATATTTAAAAACAAATCAGTATTTTTATACTTAAGCAAATCTGCAATACCCATACGAATAGCATATAGCTCTGCATAGTTTACAGTAGCTTCTACGATATCATAACCTTCATTAATTATACTACCATTAATAGTAGTCACAAATCCAGGACAAGTAAGAAACTTATTCTTATTTGTTCCAGGATTAATGATCTTGGTAGAAGCATCTGAAAATACATTTACAGCATTCTTGTAAAAGAACATAGTACCTCACTTTCCTTTATTTAAAATCATCTAATGTTTTATTAGATCTAACCTTATGAATTTTAGATAGAATTTTATTAAGTTTTTGATTATCGACCATTACTGCAAAGATCTCTCTTTCTTTTGATGGAGAAATATCTTTATTATTATTATCAATAAGAGTCATTAGTATATCATATCTATAGAATAGGATAAAGAACATCGCTTTATTACTTTTTTCTTTGTCATCTTCTAATCTAGATATGTTGCTAGCTTTTACTAGCTCTGGATCTTTAGCTTCTGGATCATAAGTTAGAGTATGCTGAATATAGCTTAGCACAGCTCCGAATTTTATAAATAGATCACTGATATCTTTATCTATAAGCTTTCTCCATCTTTCCACATATTCTACTTGGTTTGGCATAAAAAGTCATCTCCTCTTAAAATAATTTAGTCTGTTAATAATATATCTTTGTTAGAATAAGAATTAAATATGCGTCATAATAAAAATCTATTTTCACTATTATAGTATATAAATAAATGAAGAATTACTCCATACCCAAATAAGGGTATGGAGTGTATATTTTTACTTATTAAAAACTGTAAATTTTACAGGTTCCCCATCTACAATTAATCCTAATGCAATAGGACACATAGGATCTCTATAGTTGTCAGAACCTACATAGGAAATGCTTAATAAACCAGATTTATTAAAAGTAAAGTATAAAAGATACTTATCTTTCAATACATATGGGAGATATTGAGCGTCAGTAACATGATCATTATCATAAGTGTAGCTTCTAAGCATCTCTTTCATCAACGGATAAGTTATAGTACCATAGAAATCTTTCCGTTCTGTATCCATAACTGTTTTATTTGCAGCCTTGCTATAACCTTTAATAGCAACGTCCATACGACGTCTTGCATTGAGATATCCGTCAATATCAATTAGATTGATAGGAGGAAGTTTATTAATATCACCATTAGAGATCTTATCCAATACTTTTTCTAATTTAACTTCAGCTGGTTTTGGAATTTTGAATTTGCTTAAAAAAGATTCTCTAGCTTTAGCGATTTCTTTATTACTTTGAATCATGGTCATTGGATACCATGCATTACCGCCAAAGAGAGATAAGATAGAATAAGATGATTCATTCAATGGATTTACTTCTTTAAAATACATATTTATTATTCACCTTTCGTATTATGATACTATTGTATATTGAGAAGAACTCAAACCTGTTACTTGTTCGAATCTAGTTTTATTATTATTAGGTATATTTTTAACCTTTACCCCATTAAGAGAATTACAATATTTAAACATATCTCGGATATTTTCAATATCAGTAAGATCGGAGAAATCAAATACTGCCCCTTTAATTTCTCTAAGTACTCTACAATCCATAAATGCGTATTGAGCATATTTGATTTTAAAAGTTATACCAGTAAAATCAATAGTTTCTAAAGATCTACAGTCATTAGCGATTCTATCTATATCAGAGATTGTTCCATAATTAGCACCATTAAGATCTAAAGATCTAAGATTATTACATCCGCTAACAAAATCTCTTAAGCTTACAATATTCGGAATATTTTTAATACTATTAGGAGGGGCCAATCTTGTTAGATATGTATTAGTGTTAAATAATCCATTTATTCCCCCACCATTTCTTCCATCATAAGCAACTTTATTTCTTACATTAGTAAGATTTAATCCATCCAAACCAATAATATCATCAGTTGATGTAATCATAGTAGCTGAGAACATATAGTCCATAACCATAGCATTAGTCATATTCCATCCAGTAAGATTGAATTTATTTATTCTAGAACTCGAAAACATGTTTGTGAATGTAACACCTTTTGAAACGTCCCATCTAGAAAGATCTAACGTTGTTTTGTCTTTTAGTTTAACCCCAAACATTTCTGTGAAATCATTAACTTTTGATACATTCATATCTTCTATTCCGTGAATTTCAACAGGATTGTCAGAAGCCAAAGTATTTCCAAATCTAAATAATCCATACATCGTATTCACCTTAGAGGTATCTAAATTAGATATATAGATCGGAGTTTCTAATTTACTACAATTATAGAATACACATACCATTCTTGTTAGATTTGTAGTGTTTTGATGATTATTAGGTTTGGTTAATGGTGGAAAATCTAATGTCTTTAATTCTGTATTAAAATTAAATAATCTTGATATATCTCCTGTTTTAGGTCCAAATACAGCTTTTGGTACAGATATAGATTTTACCTTACGTTGGTAAGCAAAGCATAATGATGCATCTATTACATTTTCAAATGTAAATTTAGGAAGTGATAGAGATTCTATAGATTCCATACCTGAGAATAATTCGCTAACTGTAATTGCATTTGGAATGTCTAGATCTTCTATGTTTTCTATTTTAGTTAGTTTACTGCAATTATTAAATGCTGCTGTAATATTATCTTCTATTACTCTACCTCTACTATTAATAGGAGGATTGGTTCTAAAATCTAATGCGCCTTTTTTAAATTTAATAGACGTAAGCTTAGAAGCAGAGTAAAAAATATTTTTCATATCCCCTATTCTGCTGATTTTGGACAAATCTACAGGGCCTGTAATATTATTACAGTCATAAAACATATATGCTAAATTTATAGGAGTATTTGGATCTGATGCAATATTGGTCAAATCTACATCTTGTAAGTTTTTACATCCTTTAAATGCCCTTTCAAATGTTTTACATTTTGGCATGTTTAAAGATAGATTTTCTATCGATGTTAGGGCAGCATTATTATTAAATACATAAGAAAAATCTTCCACTTTAGAGATATTGTTTCCAAATTCTCTAGATAATTTAATTCTCTTTAAAGTGGTATTAGGATTATATGAGCTTGGAGATATTTCGAAACAGTTTTTATAATTTTTGCAATTTTTAGGAACTCCTGAGTTAGACCAATCTATTTCTTCTAGAGCTGAACAGTCATAGAACATTCTTTGCATGGATTCTACTTTATCAGCACCTAAGAATTTAAAGTTTGCAATAGTAGTTAGTTTCTTCATACCAGAGAATAGATTTTTAACAGTTTTGCAGTTATCAAATCTAAATGTTCTCATATTAATTCCAGTAATACCATTTTCTATAAGTCTAAGATCTGATCCTTCATAATGGAAAGGTCCTACAATATCTACCATGAATTCGGTATTTAATCTAAAATTAGTAAACAAATCAAATACTTTTAATGTAGGAATATCATCTGCTGTAAACCAGACATTTCTTACATAATCTGCAGCACCCTTGGCTGCCACATTAAGACCATTTCTTTGTTTGCTTCTATCGTCAAAATAATAAGGTGCACTCTCATAACTTGTTGCATTAGTATCTTTTGGAACTTTTACTAAACTAGTACTTGTAAAACTTACCATAGCTGCTCCTGAGGCAGGGGCATAGCTGAAATCATTTACCAGAGATAAAAATTTAGGAATTCCTATATCATCTGTTTGACTAGCAACATATTTACTATTAGAGGCAACATTAACGAAATCCCCAAGAAGACCATATCCAACGAAATAGTATAGTGTATCCAATGGATATATGATATCTGATTTTACAGTTCCTTTTTCACCATTTGGTTTTATATAGCAAATAACAAATTTTCCTGGAAGAACTTCTGAGTCTCTATCATTATTTCTAAATCCAGAAGAATTGTCATTACAGCATACTTTTATTGTATCCACAATATTAGCAGAAGGAGAATTACCATCTAAGATTCTTAATTCAAATAACCCATTATTATATAATAAACCACCATCAGTATTAGATGGTTTAATGAGCTCATCTATTGTGTAATAGTGGAATTGGAAATAATATTCTCTATCATCATTTTTTGTAAATACTTTAGTAAAATTAAGATCATTAGAGAAATCTACTGTCCTATTTGTAAAATAATTGGAAATAATATTATTAGCTAATTCATTTTTCTTTCTAGCAGCCTTACCAACTACAGGATCATCTTCAGAATCTGGATCTGTAGAATCTGCCAACCACTCTTCAGCAAAATATGAAGATGTTGAAGCGAACCATTGGTTATTCATAGATATCAGAATCCCTTTTTGCTTTGCTAATTTTGTCCAAGTCGTATACTGCTTATCAATATCCTGTATATTATGAGGATTATTTACTATAGCCATATATTGCTATCCTCCTATATCTTAAATAAAAAGAGAGTAATCTCTTATATCAACGAAACATTACTTCATTGTCAAGAAACACAAAAAGGAAGGGTAGAGACAATATGCCTCTACCCATTGTATTATGCTTCTGAACCATGAGACTCATGATCAGCCACCATATAATCTGATCTTGTTTTTTCTTCAAATTGTAAATATTGTCTAGGACATCCACCCATAAATTCTAACAACTGATCTTCTGTTGTTATTTCTGGATAACCATTATCTTGAACAAATTTAAGCATATCTTCAAAATTAAAATTAATTAGTCTAATATTAATATTAGAAGGATATGCTCCAGGAGATATTGCATCTTTATTAGGAAGCATATCTTTGATCAGCTCAGCCTGTTTAGCAGTATCTGGTTCGGTAGGAAGCCAATTAGGATCTTTTACCCTCTTAGCCCATCTAGGAAGATCTGAAAGATATTTTTTATCAGGGAATACAAAAGTAACATTTATACTCTCTAATTTAAATGGACCTTTAGTGGATAATTTGAGCATATTTTTATAAGAGCCCATATATCTATTAACAGCACCTATTTTTGATCCTATTTTTAGATTTCTTATAGATGCTCCTTCAAACATACTTTCATATGAATAGCAATATCTCAAATATAGATCTTTTGTTAATTCTAAAGTATTAATATACGCATTAGCAAAAGTTCTTAATAATCTTCTACTACCACTAAAAGAACCTGCTACCCTATCATAGTCTTCTGCTACATCACTTTTGGTCATCAAATTACCTAGAGATTTAATTACTAATGGTTTATCATTTTTCCAGTATTCAAATATTGGATCATAATTCTCTTTGTCTACATCGATATTATTATAGTATCTTTGTTTTATTTTCTTTTTTAATGCAGGATCATCTATTTTATCGATATATCTATCTAGATTGAATAAACCTTCAAATGTTTTGTCTGTAGCATAAGCATAGTTTTCAAATGGGAAAGTTTCTAAACCTTTTACTTTTTGAGCTATACATCCTCTAAATAAACAGTTTGCAAATTGACCACTACTGAAATTTTTATTAATCTTTATTTCGGAAACATCTAACTCATCTACAAATGCACCACCAAAAATTGTAGAGAAATATGTTTCATTATCATTCATGCAATATCTAATAGTAATGCCTTCTAATTCAGTATTGAGTTTAGGTTTTAATTTAAAATTATTAGGAAATTCTTTTACATGATAGGTACTATTTGTCTCATTATAATCCATATTAATACCCATAAAGATTCTTTCTAATTCTACAGATTTATATGAATCTTCACTATGGGTAAATATTCTTGATATGATTTTATTTATCTCATCTGTATTGGTGAAATTAGTTTTAAAGAATAATTCACTAAGCACATTAGCAGTTACTACTTTATCATCAAAAAATGTTTTGTATGGAGATATCGAATCATATAGTGAATTAATAGTTTTAATATCTGGAATATTATTAGAAAACCATTGAGTTAGATTAACTCTTGCTCCACTAGGAGCATCGTATCTAGTATAGTTTTTAGTAAAACCAGTAGGAAATGATTTCAAAAAAGCAGTCATTTCTGTATGACCAGCTTCGAATTCTGTGCCTTGTATCGTATGAGGATTTTCTGTTTCAGCAAATAATTGCAAATCAAATAAGAATGACATAAATATCCTCCATTCTATTTCTTATTAACAAATTCAATATGTTTTAATGGAAGACCTATAATATCAGTATAGAATGTCTCCAATGTGTATTCATCTCCATCATATCCATTATCAGGAGATTTATATAGTCTATACAATTCTGTTTCTGGGAAGTTTATAAGTTTTACTTTAAATCCTTCATCTAAACTTTCATAATCAGCTCCAGATAGAATCTGTTGCATAGAGTATAACCCATTTTCAGTAGTATCAAATCCATCAAAATCATATGCTAAATTTTCTACAGATTTAAGATTAGAATCAGTAGAAATACCAGCAGAAAATTGACTTCCTTTGATTTTAAATATAGTTCCTTCTGGGAATATGATTTTCTTAACGTGAGCATTTTCTAATAGATTACTACCACCATGCATAGGATCGTAAGAAGGATCAAATTTAGACAAGTCCCAATTAGATAAATCTAAAATATATTCTGAATCAGTTATAGTATTATTACCAGCTTGGTTATATAAAAGACCATAAGAAGAATGTCCTTTAAATTTAGGAGGTTTGGAGAATTTAATAACCTTATTATCTTCTCCTAATACAGCTTTAAGGTTTGCTTCTTCATAGAATCCATATGGTAACCATTGACTACCACGTTCTATATTAGAATAATCTATATCAAGAATACCTTTAGCATAACCATGGCATGCAAATGTATAGTCTAAAGTTTTAACACTAGGATTTAAAACTATTCCTGTTAGATCGATATTTACATATGCTTCATAAACTAAATAATCTATATTAGCTGCATTTTCAAAATCTAAAAGATTTAATTTCAAAGGAGTTTCTGGTATAGCAGGAGTGGTAGGAGTCCAAGAGGGTGCTTTCCCTAATTGATAGAATGCGTAGCTTAATATAGCATCATCTCTTAATTTCATATGAGACAATGCAGTATTGAAATAATCTATATCCATAAAAGTTTTATTACGCCATTCATTGTTTAGTTTATGTAAAATTTCACTAGGAACACCTACAGTACTATTACCATTTAAACTAAATACACTATTCATTTCTTCTACATCTCGATCTTGTTTCCAAAAATCTTTATTTGGAGATGCGGATTCAGACATAGAATTTATATCACCAATATCTGCAATATTTTTTACTAGCCATGCGATAAATACTACTGAAGGATCTCTTGGATCTGTATATGCATATATAATGCGGTCATTATTAGTATTAAGTAATTTAGTTTTGCTACGATTTTTTATTTTTGCAAAAGTTTGTAAATCGAATTTAAAACTCATTGTGATATTATCCTTTCTTTTAAAAAGAAACAAGCACTATAAAAAGTGCTTGTTCTTATTTATCTATTTAAATGATTTCATATTGAGTTTTATCCAAACCAGATAAGAAGAATCCATTAGGAGGGTTTTTGATCTTTAGACCTTTAAGATTCTTACAACCAGTTCCTTGATTAACACCAAACATTCCAGCATATTGTTTGCAAGATTTCATATCAATAATCCCAGTTATTTTTTTGAGATTGAAACAACCATCAAACATTCTGGAGAAATCTTCTACTCCGCTTGTATCCCAATCGGAGATATCTATTTCTTCTAAAGAAGAACAGTCTGCAAACATAGTATTTATGTCTACTGTTTTGGAGTTAACCAAGTTTTTAATACCTTTAAGCTCTTTAAGATTTTTACAACCATAGAACATATTTTTCATATTTTTAATTTCTAGATTAGAAAAATCCCATACTGTTAGATTTAGTTTAGTGATAATTTCTAAACCAGCGAATGTATTAATAAACGCATTTTTATCACTAAGATATTTGATATTGATTTTGGATATAATAGAATCAACTGTTTGATTGCTGAATAATTTACAGTCACTAAATAGCCCATTTAAAGAAGATGCATAAATTGTATTATCAAATACTTTTCTTTTATCATTTGGAAACTCTTCTATTTTGGTTACTTTAGAAAGATCTTTAATATTATTTTTAAACCATAAGCTCATATCAGTGAGTTCTGGCAATCCAGATTTATCTTCCATATATATAAGAGTTAGATCTTTAGTAAGATTTGTTATATATCTAGGATTTGTAGATTTCATAATATCTTTTCCTCACTATGCTTTATATTTAGAAGTGGTCTTTAGCAACTCAATAGCAGATTCTTTAGTATAACCATTATTTACTAAATAATCAATATCATTTTGTTCATAATCCATACCATTAGGTGCTACCATAGTTGGATCATATGGTTTAGTATATTTATCAACAGTGCTTAAAAGATTAATAGCTGCTTCTTTTGTATAACCAACTTTAACAAGATAATTGATATCATTTTTAGCATAAGGTCTACCATTAGGGCCAGTCTCTTCGGATTGCATTTCTCTATCTTCTAATACAGATTTTGTGAATCCATGAGCTCTAAAATAGTTTGCTTTGCCACGAAGAATATCTCCACCTCTGTGACCAGTTTCATCATATGGATTATAAATAGAAGATTCTGCAGTTCCTAAATATTCTAAATCCCATCTTTCAACGTTAGATTTAGGACCATATGTATTATTAGGATAACCACTATAATCTGGATAATAAATATCTAATCCATCTTCATTATCAGCGGCCTCACCATGAGTTAATACATGATTTTTATCAATAGAAAGATCCAAGGCATCTGATAATACACAGATTACTTTAGCCATTCCATCAATTTGTTTTTTAGTAGGAGGATAATCTCCTAAATCTTCTGGTGTAGCATTATGTGCACAGTTCATAGTAATACCAATAGCACCAGAGTTTCTATAGTATGTATGATCTAGGGTTTCAGATAGATCGTCATCAGATAAATACAATCCACCATCAGCATTAATAGAGATATTATAATCTCTGAAGTTAGTATAATATCCACCAGCAGTCCAGTGTAGGTAGAGTTTTACATCTCTACCTCTACTTTCTGCTAAGTCCCATAAATCTGCCTTTGCAGCTTTAGCTAAGTTATAAATTTCTTTATATGTAGTAGTACCAGCCAAAATATAACCTCCGATTTATTTAAAATTCTATATAGACTACGTTATTCCCACCAACGCCATCTTCTTTATAGAAGAATAGTTTCTTGAGAATCTTATTATATACTAATGTTTTAGGGGCTAGCCTGTCTTTGATATTTCCGACTTCAACCCATTTAGCATTTTTATATTCCAATACTTTACCACTTTGGAAATCATAAAGAGGTTCTTTAGGAATCTTTCCACTAACCATATTATCTTGGATATATTTTTTATCCATTGCAGTTAAGTATCCACATAGAATATGGAACTCATCATTTGGATATGCTTTACCTTTTGCTTTATCAAGTTTGATAACTTGACCATCAGTAGCATTTTTAAATATACTTGTTTGGAACAAATCCATTTCTGTATAAGTTCCAGGGTAATTGTAAAAGAAGAATTTTTTAGTATCTTTATTATATAAGAAAATACGATTAGATAGATAAGAATCTATTGTTCCTTCTTCTTTCCAAGTGTTAGCAATATAATCATAAGCGTAGTGTTTGTTGGTACTTAGATCATAAATATCATCATTATCTAAGATGCCTTTTTGAGAAATTAATTTAAAGGAAGCAGTAGTGTTTCTAACAAGTATACCAATAGGTGTTGGATTATTGATTATCTTTAAAAGACTATTTACTACTTCTTTAGTATAACTTCCTGTATATACATTAAATTCAAAATCAAATCCTACATAACTTCCGATATTATCTTTATTAGGATCAAATAATGTAGTTTGAAGTTTGAATAAGGTTCCTTTTTTACTAGCTTTAATTCTAGCATATAATTTAGTATTAGGAGCAGAGTTAGGATCTAAAATATCTAAAGTATGATCAGATAAAATTTCTTGTGTTTCATTGCCTAAATCATATACTAGAGCGAATGATACAATATTATTTGTAGAATCATTTCTAGGACCTCTGATAAATGATAAGGTATGTTGAACACCATTATCATCAGTATAGAATCCTAATAAAATCCCGACCATTGCAGATGTATTATCTACACTAACTTCATATTCTAAATCAAAGTCAGAATAAATTGCTTTTGGATCTTTGAACCCACCAATTATTACAGTCTTTGAATTACAAGTTATAATACCCTGATTATCTATACTCCAAGCACCATTCTTATTGGTATAATTAGTATAAGGAATACCAGCAAGATTTTGCCCATCTTGAAGGTTATTATCATAATGGGTATTATCTATATTAGGAATAGCTGTTTTGTTATAATGAGCATATCCTTCCCATGTATCTCTAATAGTATTTATTAGATTAGGTTTGGTCTTTTTCATAGATTGTAAATCTTCATTGTTATCTACTACTCTAAGACCTAACCATTCATCATGAGGATATAACTTCTTATCTTTTTTATTAATTTTAACAACTTGACCTTGTTGCCCATTTAACCAAAGATTTGAAAATGGGTCATTATTTTCTAAGATGAGAATTCTCTTATCAAGCTCTTCTATATCATCTCTATTCTTCATTATTTTATTATGATTATCAACAATCTCAGATTGAAGTGTTTTAAATAATAACTGTAATGAAGGAGATATCTCATCCCAGGTAATTGTATATTCTGAGTTAAACACGGGTAATTACCTCCAGTTGACAACTTAGTAATCGATTACTTAATATGTCAAACAGTACTAAATAAGGGGGAAATAGCGATATGCCCTTCAATAATGAAGATAAGGTTAGCTATCAAGAACTTGCTCCTAGTCTAAAAGAATTATTTAAGAAAATAGATGGAGAAGTTAAAGGTAGACAATCTGAATATATAAAAGGTAACTCTGATCTTATAAAGAATCTTCAAGGCAGAGCTACTAAATTAGAAAAGAATGATAAACTAAATTCTTTATATGAATTAACTGATAATGATGATGGATTTTCTGCATCTGGACAGGTTTTAAAAATAAATCCTGAAGAAAAGAAACTCTATCAACATGATGAGTTTTTACCTAAGCGTATTGTATCAGACCAATATGAAAAAGAAGACGAAATGGGTAAAATTCCTGATACTATGGAAAAGATCTTTACTATATGGAAAAGATATGCTCATTTTGATAGATTCTCTACAATGCTATTGGATAAAACAAACTATGGCCGACCAGGGGAATATCCAGAAGGACAAAATTTAGACCATCCTGCTTATAAAGTATATACCGATCCTAATCAAACTGGTTGGAGATTTAATAAAGAAACTAACTTTATTGAGGCTACTGAAGATGGTGTAGCCACAGCAGGTTTTATATCTCCAACACCAGACTATGCAAACTATTACCTTAAGACAATGGTTGATACTGGTTGGGATGATGATAATCTTATGATTGTCATTGGGTATATGGTAGATGATGAGGGTAAAGAACACACTCTATCTTTAGTAAGAGGTGCAGGCACATTCCCTCAAACATATGAACAACATGACGATGTTTTAAATGGTAAATTAGACGAGATATCATCATTCATCTATAATGGCAAAAAATTATATAAAAGAACCCTATATAATATCCCAGCAAGAGTATTACCTAAGAATGATGGAGATAATTTCATTATAGGAAATCCTACTTTCACATATCCTAGAGATAGATTTAGAACAGCATTCAATTCTATTGATAGTTGGAATCATGATATTACTAGACAAGAATCATATCTAACCGGAGATGCTTGGCTAAACTATCGACGTGATCAAGTATTTCCAAAATCAACTCCTTATTATGGAGCAGTATTTGACTGCAACTTCTGGTGGGGTCTTATATATGATATGGGCAATGATACTCAGTTTATTATAACAGATTTATCAGACGAGGTAGGGCCTTGCCCATTTCCTACTAATTGGCGTCCAGACCGTCCAGACAATGAATGTAATACTATAGCATATATCTCTGCACAAAGAGATGGGAACTATTTTAAATTTACAACAACTGGTTGGTCTGATGATGGATCTGCTGATACTATTCTACCACAAGGCACTTTTGAATTCTCCTGTCCAAATGAAAAGCCAGATACCTGGTCTGATGAGATGTATGAGAATATTCAAAAGATGTGTTTAGAACCATCTCATATTGGATTTGGTTGTAGATCTGGTTTGCCTAGATTTACTATTATAGAACAACAAGGTATCTTCAAAGATGAAAATATTTATTCGTTATATGAAGATAAAGAGTATAAATTTAATCCTAGAACAATGGGATGGGATTCTATAGGGAAGGTTTCTGAAAATAAAAACTTCTCTAAGAAAATCTTTTTATACAATCCTAGATTAAAAACTTTGTATTGGTATAATGATATATTTGATTATACCAAAGTATCCATGCATCCAGAATTAAAAGAATATACTTCACAAGGTAAAGATGGACAGATACTAAAATATGATGGCAGAATTAATAATCTAAAGTATGATGATGAGTTCCATGTTTGTGGAGTAGTAAATACAGATGAGGACTTTGAGACTATTAAAAATATTAGATTCTCATTAAAAAATGTATTTGATAATTGGGATCGTATAAGTGGTCGCTGGGATGATGAAATTCCTACTACTTATAAATGGCAAAACTTAAATACTGAAGGTCAAGTTGCTGCAAGAAATGCATATAGATTCGATGAAGCATCCCAAATGATCATTAATAGTAGAAACAGTTATGAAACATCTGCTTTCTTATCAAAAGAATATTATAATGGATTTAAAATTAGATTAGGTCTTAATGGCTATGATGACGATGATGACCCTATCTTTATGATAGTAGGTTTTATGACAGATGATAAAGGAATTCAGCATGATATTTCTGTTGTAAGATGCGGTGGTGCAGGTCCTGATAGACAACATGAATCTGGCCCTTTGTTCTTGATGTATGATGCTATGGCATATCTATGTACTAGAGAAGGACAGATGACTCCTAATAATATTGCTGATCATAATTCTCCTAATTACAAAATGCTTATTTTAAAAGGTCTTGAATATAGTGATGATCTTAGAAGAATGAACTGGGAAGATGGAGAAGTTCAACTAGAAATAGTTAGAGGTAAAACATCTGAAGGAGTTCCATTTATAGAAGCTAGATCATGCAATCCTGGAGGTTCTATAGATTATAGTAATAGCAATACTTATTTTAGATATGAATTACCAAATGCTATTCCAGAATATTGGAGTGCAGCACAATATCTCAATGTAAGAAATATGCTTACTGCAGAATCTAAGGTTGGTTTTGGTACTCAATCAAACCCATGTAAATTTAGGATTATATCTCAAGAAGGATTTATTCAAGATGATAAAATATACCATCTTGAACGTAATAGAGTTTATATCAGAAATAATAATGATTCTACTTGGAAAGAAAGCGGTAGAATACCAGAACATATGATGTCTAAGGTTCTTATGTATAATAAGAAAACTAAGAAACTATTCTGGTATAATAAAGAATCTGAAGATAAGACTACTACTGAATATATTCAATTGCAATCTAAGTCTGCTGTAAACCCACAAAATGGCGATTATGATATGGATGCAACATTTATTGTTGGTACATTCTATGATCAAGATGTAGAAGGATCTATATTAGTTCCGACAACCGTAGAGAGAGTATTATCTGCTACAATCAAGATTCCAGAATAACAAAACTAGAGAGTAAGGGAATTAATCCCTTACTCTATTATTTTTCATTATATGGATATGTAATCATTATAGGATCTGTAATATAAATACCTCTTTGATCTGTTGTATTCTTTTGAAGTAAAATATAAGTCTTATTATTTTTATGCTCAAAAGTTCTTAACTCTATAAGATCATTATCAGGATTGTAATTAGATCCTATCGGCATTGTATCTACTTCTTTTAACTTGTTATGAGAGTATCTTTTATTAAATGTTGTTTTATCCTCATATTCTGATTTATAATTTGTATTAGGATCATCGACTCCAATAGCTAAATGAGCACTATTTTTATTTGTTCCTTTAGCTGCTGCTAGTTCATTCATCTCTTGATATCCAATACAATAATTATTTCCCATTCTATAAGTATCATTCTCTATTATTGGTGGGAGATTTAAATCGAAATGATCTTTAAAAGATGCCATACTATCACCTCCTTGAAAATTACTTTAATGTGGTGAATGATTATATACTATATTTTTGAGTAGTCATTATTAAAACAAAGGAGGAATCAAATAATGGAAGAAAATGGATTCTATACAGAACCCGATACCGAATATTTAAGTAGATTGAAATACAGTGGAATTTTGATACCAAACGTTGTAAATGGTATAGCAAGAGTATCTGTAAAACCAATTAATTTAAAACCTAATGGATCTATTGAGTGTGTAATAGAATATCTTCCAAAGCACAGAAATGTTCAAGAAGAGGATTGATCCCCTTCTTGAGATATATGTAAAAGGACAATCGTAAAATGTAATACTAACACTCATTCTTTAGAAAATAAAATAAACAGTATTATTGTAATTGAAGAGAGGTAAGAAAAGATTTACAGTAATTTAAGTTTATTTTAATTTCAAGTCTATATTATATCGTAATGTAGGTTTGTTGTCATTATTGAGAGAATATATGTCAAAACAATACAGTCTATTTTATATGGACGAAAATGTATGACATTTTAAGATTAATAATCCTTTATTGTATAGTTAGCTCTAATTAAAGGGATAGTGGTACAATGAGAAGAAATAAAAGTTTAATAAATATGATTAAGCATATTTCAGAATATAGTAATGAGAGAAAATATAAAGCTAATATAGAATTGGGCCAATTTATGTATGACGCAAATAAACACAATAAAAATCTACTGAGAGTAAAAAATAATAAAAAGATAAAACTTGATCCTATTAAACCTATCAAAAATCATGATGAGGGATATAGTTCTCTCATAGGGTTTTTAGAAAGTAAACCAAGAATACGAAGGAATATGAAACTTATAGTATCTGGTATATTGATTTTGATTATAGGGGCAGGAGCTTATGCTGCATTAAATATTAGTAGAAATGGAATAGAAGGATCTCACATAGGTCATTCATCTGTTAGAGAGTATCTACAAGCATATGAAGATATGAGACCAGACGAAAAAGATATGGAAGAAAGAATGATGATCCTTGATAAATCTGGAGATAGTATATTTACTGTTAGCAAAGGCCCTAAACCATTTAGAACTATAGGAAAATTTAATTCCGAAGATGGAGAAGATACTATTCTTCTAATCAATATTGATAAAGAAACTAAAAAAGATGATGGTGGTTTAAATATAGATCAAAGAAAAGTTGGTATTCTTATGCATAAAGATAATGATGGGAATATAACTTTTAAAATGGCAGAAGTAGCCCCATCTATTCCAGTACTATTCAACTATAAACAACAAGCTGTTAGTATCTCCCCTGGAGATTATAAGACTACTCTTAAATCTAATGATGTAGCAGGTGATCATAAACCTCTTATCAAAGCAGCACTTTATAGTGCTCATAAACTAAATCTAATTGATATAGATGAGACTTATTTTAGTATCATCTAGAAAGGACTACTATTATGAAAAAAGACTATACTATTGAAGAGATTGTGGATAAGATTAAAAATCATATTGAAGAGCATTTTATTCCAGAATCTAGAACTACTGATGCTAAGTTAACTATGTTTCAAGATGCTTTGGCACATGATCATACTTTTATACAAAAAAATATAAAAGAATTTGGTTCTCTTGATAAAGCTGATAAAACAATATTCTTCAAAACCTACCCTGATAAAGATTTTATTGATCTTAATAGAGGAGAATTTAAAGAATCACTAATAAGAGATGATTCGGAGTCTAGTCTTGTTAGTGAAGTAGATAACGAAACAAAAGAAGTCAATGTTAAAGAAGATTTTGATATCATCGCAAAAGCAGTTGGTAATGGTATTGGTACCATTAGAACTTATAAAGATAATCTTAAAAGAATTAAAGATACTAGATATCTATTAAATCAAGATGGTATTATGAGTGAAAGACTATGCAGATTATCTATGCTTATGAAAAGAAATGAAATGTTATGTGTTAGATTAACAGCATTAAATGTCTTTAAAAAGCATGGATTTAGTAATCTAACAGAAGAACTATTGAAACAATATCCTGCTGAAGATGCTGATCCATTTAATATTGATTTCGTATTCTTCCTTATAATGGATATGGCTTATAGCAATTTTGATTCTTTAAAAATAGCTGAAACTTTAGAAATTATAAAGATTAGATATCAAAATAAAAATAAAGAATTCGAACAATTTAAGAAATCTGTATATGAATTTGTTATTGGTAAGAATGATCCTTTGTTTGTTAATATGCAAGAATATTTAGATACTGTTATAGAATATTATACTGATCAGATGTGTAAACTTACATATGATATGATTAATGATAATCTAGAAGTATTTGATTATGCTAACTATCCTATTCAAGAATCTCATGAACACCATCATCATGATGGATGCGATTGTGGTTGTGATCATCATTAAAAAAATAATAGAGTAAGGGAGTTAATCCCTTACTCTTTTTTTTGTGTTAAAATCATTAGCACAAATGGATCAAATATACCTCCTCAATGATATATTTGATCATTAGTAAATAAGCTATAATTATGGATAAGAGATCAGAAAGGAATTATTTTATGATAGATTTTATTATAAATATAATTAGCCAGGTAATCGCTGGTTTGATATTATATATCTTAATCAAATTTATCAGTAAAGATTAATAACTACTGCCATGTACTATTTCCCTTTTCGAGAAATAATTTTTAAACGATCTCTTATCTTTTTTATAAAATAATTGATAGGAAGCTCAGAAAGGAGAATCTTTATGATTGATTTGTTAATCAGTATAATTAGCCAGGTCGTATCTGGTATAATATTATACTTCATTATAAAATTGATTAATAAGGATTGCTAACTTCGCCATGAGTTTATTTCCTCTTTTATAAAAGCTTCTTATCTTTCTATAAAATAATTATATACTATAATTATGATAAGATACTCAGAAAGGAGAATTCTGATGAATAAATATTTATTAGATATATTAAGTCAAATCTTAGCGGGTTTGATTTTATATTTAATTATAAAATTTATTTTTTAGGGTTCACCAACTAGTTCAGCCATGTTCTAGTTCCTTCTTTTGAGAAAGATATATCTAAATATTTTTCAATAGAGTATCTTATCAAACTTATTTACTATTACTTACAGTTCTTTTATTTTTTATCTTTAACCCATACAGGGCAAGGAGCAGAGACTTTTACTGAATCATATCCATTTACAAAGATATCTTTAGATTTACAGATAGCATTGCCATCTTTATCTACACCAATCTTAACTGGATATTTTACATACCCTGGAGCTATAGATTTCTTCAATAAAGAAATATTGGAAGTTTCTCTACCACCCAATGGAAGTTTACGACCAGTCTGTAAATATGTATTGATAAACTCTTTAGAGAATTCAATCATATTCTTAGCTTCTCCAGTTCTAAACTCATAGTTATCCATTAGACGATGTGCTTCATGATTAGAAATACCTGTAGTATTTGCAATAACAGAACTCATAGTATTTCTGATAACTTCTGATGGGGAAAATGTATAATCAATACCAGTCCCTTTATATACATCTACCTTATACTCTTTATCATTAAGCATTGCTTTCATAATAAGCAATTCATCTTTTTGAGATTTAGTATCATAAGTTTTTTTATCATTAGGAGATCGTTGTTCATTAATCTCCTTTATTAGATCCGCTACTTTCACTAGTACTCTCCTTTTTTGAATAAGGTTTCAACACCAATACTGGATAAATTTTCTTTCTTCTATGGCAATTTCTTAGAAGATATTTATCTATATCCTCTCTAGTCATAGAAGATATTTCTTTAAGGAATTTTGTTCTTTCCATATTCTTAATACCTTTTCTAATTACTTTATTCAAGCCTATGTCGTTGAATTACGATATTGTTCCCATGCAAATAATTTATGATTTTAAAGAAAAAATAAAAGGGATTACAGAGCACATACTAACCTCGAAAGGAAAAGAAAGAAGTTAATATATGCTAGGAAAAAATCATGAGTTATATGATGATCTATTGATTGAGATAAACACTGTGTTGTTTTTAGACCAAGCAAATTTATATTGCGTTAAATAACTCATGGGGCTGTAATCCCTTTTATTTTTTGATAAGATGAAGATCTGTGAGGGCGATAACAAGATAAGGGAGTTATCTTGCTATAGTAGTTTAGTTATATAAGTATAAGTCGAAAGAAGAATATAAATTTTTATATTCATATATCTTCATCTTATCACCATTATAGTATACAACCATAATATTTATTAGCGAGGATTACATCAAGGTAATGTTTTACAATAGATAAGGAGGATACCAACGTGGCAATATTTTTAAATGAATTGACTCCATTTAGATTATATCGAGGCCAATATTACTACCCAATAGATCTTAAAGATAGAACTCATAATTCTATTGTATATCTAATGACACCTAATACTGAATCTAGTATTAATATCTTAAACAATAGACTTGCTAAATTAAATAATATGATTTTTAATTCTTACTTTATTGAAAAGAATGTAAATCTTATTATTAATAATGATCTAAATAAAGATGGTGATATTTCTATTAATAATGAATCATATGACCCATCTATTTTAAAAGATTTAGCATTGAATGAATCTGTATCTTCTAATAATGATATTATCTTAAATGAAACTGGTATGGAGTTAAAACTTGGTGAAGAATACCATAAGCTCCTATATCCAGAATTTGTAGATTCTATTATTAATGAAGAATCAGAAACTACAAAATTTGGTTCTTATAACTATACCACAATCTTTAGACAAATCTTATTTAATAATAGAATGAGATCTCAGGCAGAATGTTTGAAGTTCTATGAAAAAATTAGAAATGAAGTAAAGTATCTTAAATACTCATTTACAGATTTAAGATTATACAAGAACAAAAACTTATTCTATGATTGGGCATTCTATACAGATATATTTTATAAGAACAATACTAAATTTACTGGAGATAGAGGACTAGATGTATTCTTCACATTCTTGAATAGATTCCTTATGGATTCTAGATTCTCTAATTATATTAAAAAGACAATAGTAGTTCCAGTAACTGATTGGAAGAAAGCTGTTCCTGATACAAGTATCTTTGATTATAAGAATTCTGCTAATCCATTCTCATTCATTTATAGAACTGCTAAAATCAATCCATCTAAATTACAAGCATGGAAAGATTATACTATTCTATTTACTGGAGAGAATGGATATTTCACAGTAGACTTTGCTGCTATGGATATGAATCATTTGAATAAATTTGTATCTCTTACAAATAATATCTTAAGTGGTGAATATACTGGAGTTGAAGAAATCAATCATGATTCTAGACAAGCCATCATAACTCAATTATCTGATAAATTAGAAAAGGGTGGTATCACTCTAACTAACTTAACTGGTGGTACAAAAGAGTTAACAAAAGATGATTTAGAGAAAATGGGCGTACTAGATGATCCTAGTTTAACCAAGGACCCTGAAATTAAGAAAGCTGCTCTTGTAAATAAGCTTGATAAAATAGCTTCCAAGTCTACCACTACTAAAGACGCTATGGAAACTCTTGAAAAGAACGATCCTGACGATAAAGACAACGAATGGTTAAAAGATGTACTTCTTGACCTTCAATCTGAAGATGGCATCAAGATGAATAAAGCCCGTAAGTCTAGAATGGAAGAAACTCAAAAGAAACTTCTCACAAAAGAAGTTAATGGTAAATCTGTTGCTAAACTTGTGGAAGAGTTCCAAAAGAATGATGATATTAAACCAATGGATCTTAAAATCGATTCTATGGATGAATCTTGGAAGAAAGTAAAGTTTGCTAACTTCAATAAACAGTATGATATGGATCCAGATATTGTAGCGATGTTTACGCATTTTATGCATGTCACACATCCAATGAATATTGTTGATATCAAATCACAAAATACTTCTACATCTGAAGATTATATTGATACTTGGACTTGTAATTATGAAGATGCTGAAACTGGTAAACGGTTTACAATGACTCTAGATATTCCTAGATTGATTAGTAATCGCTTTATGAAATTAAGAGGTAATGAAAAATCTCTTATTGGTCAATTGATGTTGCTTCCAGTAGTAAAAACAGATGGTGATGCGGTTCAATTAGTATCTAATTATTCTAAGATCTTTATCTATAGAAAATCCCCTAGTGGTTTATCCAAATCTTCTCCTATTATTAATAAGCTAGTAAAAGCTTTAACCAAATATGAAGGTAAAGATATTAAAGTTATCGATGGTGATAATAGAAAGATCTGTATTAGATACGAACTTCCTATGGAATTTATCGATTTGGCATCTATGTATTCTAAGATCAAATTTAAAGATGGATCTTATATCTCCTTTAATATGGATGAATTATCTAAAATTCCATTTGATAAATCCTACTTTAAACCAGGATCTCCTGAATCTAAAGCTACTGATGAAATGCTTGCTAATAAATATCTAGCTTGTTATGTAGTAAATGGCAAAAAGGTTCCATTCATAGATACAAGTATTGATATGGGTATTTTAAATATCTTAAGATCACATGATAAATCTGGTGAGTTTGATAAGATATATCAAAGCGTATCAGTTGCTAAACGACTAATGTATTCTGAAGCTTCTATTATGAATACAAAGATTCCAGTAGTGGTTCTTTTATCTTATAATATTGGCTTGCAAAGATTGCTAAACAGAGTAGGAATCAAATATGAATTCCAAGAAACAAGACCATCTAGAGAAAATACTTATATTAAATTTGAAGATGGTTATCTAGTATATCACTCTGATGATCCTGGTCATAATATGCTTATGAATGGATTGATGCAGTGCGATTTTAATGATTACTCTATTAAACAAATCAATTCTAAAGATATGTGGTTAGATATCTTAGATGACTTTGGTGGTAGAATCAAAGCTGATGGTTTCGATAACTTCTATGATCTAATGATAGATCCTATTACAAAAGAAATCTGTAAGACTTTAAACGTTCCTGATAACTATGTAGATCTTATGATCTATGGTAATGATTTATTAGTTGATAATAAATTCAATCGTCATACTGATATTACTGGTAATAGATTGAGAACTAATGAAGTTATTGTTGGTCATTTATATCAAGTACTTGCTAAAGCATATGGTGCTTATAGAACTATGATCAAGAGAAGTAAGGGTCAAGCTACATTTTCTGCTAAGAGATCTGCCGTTATTGATTCTATTCTCACTCATGACCAAACCTCTTCTGATTTATCTACATTGACGCCATTACTTGAAGCAGAAACAGCTTCCAAAGTAACATTTAAAGGTTTATCAGGTATGAACTCTGAAAGGTCTTTTGGTCTTGATAAACGTGGTTATGATAAATCTATGCTTGGTGTATTAGGTATCTCTACAGGCTTTGCATCTACAGTAGGTATTAATAGACAAACTGTTATTGATGCTGGTGTTAGAAATAAACGTGGTTTTATTACTCCTAAGAAACCTGAAGAGCTAAATAACTTAAATACATTCTCTATGATGGAAGCATTATCTCCATTAGCTATCAATCATGATGATCCATTCCGTACAGCAATGGCATTTACTCAAACATCTCAACATCAAATGTTGGTTAAGAAATCTATGCCATCTCTTATTACTACTGGTGCTGATGAAGCATTGCCATATCTAACTTCTAATAAGTTTGCATATAAATGCCCATTTGAAAAAGCTGTAGTAAAAGAAGTTACTAAAGATTATATGATCATCGAAGATACTAAAACTAAACAAAAGGATTATGTAGATCTTCGTACAACTATCCAAAAGAACTCCGATGGAGGTTTCTATATTACCACAAAATTAGATCCGATTGTTAAAGTAGGTCAAAAGTTAGAAGGTAACGATATCGTAGCTTATGATAAACAATCTTACTCTAATGCAATTGGTAATGGAGGAAAAGGTGGTAACCCATTCGGATTATCTTACAATATGGGTACTCTAGCTAAAGTTGCTATTATGAATACAGACTTGGGTTATGAAGACTCTTGTGTAGTAGACAATTCTATTTCAGAAGCTCTAGAATCTAAAGTTGACGTTCAGAAAGATGTATCTCTTGATAAGAACTCCAATGTATACAATATGGTATCAGTTGGAGATTTTGTTCAAGAAGGTGATCCATTATTAATCTTCCAAGATGCTTTTGATGAAAAAGAAGCTAATGAGTTATTGAAGAATATTACAGATGATAATGCCGAAGGATTGTCTGATTTAGGACGTAAGCCAGTAAGAGCTAAGATGACTGGTCGAATTACTAATATTAAGATTTATAGAACTTGTGATGATGAAGAATTATCTCCTACTCTATTAAAGATCGTAAAAGCTTATGATGCTAAAATTAATAAGCTTAAAAAGATTATGAAAAAGAATGGGGTAGATAAAGAGTATACTCTAGAATCTACAAGCAAACTTCCTGCAGAAGGTAAATTAAAACATCTCGACGGTGTTCGTATTGAATTCTATATCGAAGTAAATGATAAATTTGGTATTGGTGATAAACTAGTATTCTCTCAAGCTCTAAAAGGTGTAAACTCTTATATTATTCCTAAAGGTGATGAAGCATTCTCTGATTATAGGAAAGATGAGTATGTAAATGCATTCCTAACAATCTCTGGTGTTATGGGACGTATGGTTCCATCTGCTATGCTTCAAGGGCTAATGAATAAACTTCTTATTGAAACTGCTCGTCAATGTCAAGAAGATTTAGGTATTAAACCAAGAATGCTTAATGAAATCTTAACTGACTTTAAAGATTAAAAAATAAAGGAGTAGAGCAATTAAGCTCTACTCCACCTTTTTGTGTTTAATATATAATTTAAACAAAAAAAAGAATATACCTTTTGAGTAGTATTCTTTTGCATACCATTTTTACACTGCTAGGATTGATATGCGAAATAACGTCCTATAGTAACCACATTTTACTTCTGTAGTGGAGTAGAAGTCGCACTAGTTTATAATGCTATCATAAATATAGTATATAATTATATTTATTTTTCTTTTGCTTCGATAATAATATCCATATCATAGATATCAGTAGAAGGTTTCTTAATAACAGTTCCTCTTGTTGTATGGATTACATAAGTATCATCCAATGCATCTTCAATAGGAATTTGTTTTTCATAATATCCAGGGTATCTATGAGTGCTTAGTTCTTGAGTAAATTCATCAGTTGTAATCTTCTTACCATTATATTCTACACCAGTAATTTCGATATCGTCATCATCTGGGAATAGGCTTTCCATTTTATCTAAGATCATATCAAATTCACTAATATAATTTTCTTTGATATTCTCTTCAGCATACTCATCGATTTCATCTTTCTTTTTATCAGCATCTTCTTCTAAGATTTCATATACTGTAGTAAGAATTACGAGATTTTGAATTTCTTTAAGAATATTAGTCTTAGTAGATTTCTTATTCAATTCAGCTTCTGCATCTTTTCTATAAGTTGTTGGATCTTGGGAAATTTTCTGTATTCCTAAAGAACGAATAGTGTCTTTATTAGTCATTACAGATTTATAGTCTTTCATATTATAGATAAGACCATCCATTCCAATAAGATAATTTATGATATTAGTTTGAACTTCTGTCTCATCAATATCAAAATTATGATGTTCTACAATAAGATCTTCAATATGTTTTGTTCTATTAGCCAACTCATCTGGAAGATACTCTTCATCAATAAATCTAAATAGATTGATATTTACATTATCATCTTCTATGGTATTAGCATTAGATAATTGAATTTGTAAAGATCTATATAACTCTTTATCATTCTCGCAAATATAATTATTTTTTACCCCATCAGATAGTTTATCAAATAAGTGATAAATGTTTATAGTATACATGGCTATCTCCTTTATTAAGCGAATTTCAAATTTAATCTAAAGTCTTACCAAAAATATAATATAATTATATACTATAATTATGATATATAAGATCTGATAAAACGTTTTAATCATGAGCTTATGTCTTTTTGTTTCCATTATTAATAACGAAAGGAAAAGCAAAATGGAAAAGCAAACTTTTACTTTAGCATTAGATATATTAAACAAGACAACAGGTAAATTTGAAGTCGGTGGTTTATCAGGAATCGATGATCATCAAATGTGGGATATTGAAATCGAAGTTCCAAAAAAATACGGTATTTATCACATTATATATGGTATCCAAAAATGGATTAAAGAATATTTCTACAAGTTAGAAAAGTATTCTAAAGTAGATAATAAAGAAGCTAGAAGAATATTCTTCGAATATTCTGATAAAGCTAATAAAATAATTCATCATAAAGATCAAATCCTAGCTCACCATTATTATAATTACTTTGAAATCATCGAAAATGACAATGCTATGTATGGTATATTTGTAATGGATAAAAATGGTGCAATCTTATCTCCTTATAACTTTAAGGAAGATGGTACTTACATTGGTTATGAAATTGAGGATGAAGAACAACTATGAAAGAGGTAATAAATGTATTTTCTGAATTGATTGTAGGATATGAACTTATATACCTAAAAGGAGGTAATTAGATTATGAATATTTACATTAAAGCGCATAAACTTATTGGAGGTTCTAAATTTAGAAAGACAACTGATATCAATAGTGGTCCATATGTATATGAAGAACCTATTGATGGTTTGATTAACATGGAAGAAGATGGTCTAGATGAGGCATTCGATGCTATTGGCGATATCGTTGACTGCAGAGAACTAATAGATGTTCCAGAAAATAGAATGCGTCAGTTTGATAAATACTGTGCATTCCCTATTGAAGACTATTGCAGAATTATGTATGATAATACCAATGATGTAACTTATGGTTTCTATATCGTAAAAGAAGATGGCAATCTATTAGAAGGTTCTGGTTATGGTCATTCTGTAGATGATCTTATCGAAGAAAATAAGTTGTTTGATTATTCCATTTATTAAGGAGGATTAAAAAATGTCATTAGACGATATTGGTGCTGCTATTTTCCATATGTTTCTCGATTGAGGCTTAGGATCTAGATATGTAGTGCATGTAGATAGGGTTTCTATGGATACTCACAAATTTGAAAGATCTACAATCAAAGGATATGCTGGAGTTGATTCCGAATACATAAACTGCCCACATGATGAGGATCCAGATAAAATTATTCCTAGAATAAAAGAAGAGTATTTTAGAAATAGTGACAGATACATCAGGCCATATTCAAAAAATATCAGGACTTTTATTGTATGCGCTCCTAACAATATAAATTCATATGCTTGCTTATTTTATGATAGATATGAAAATACTGTTATTGGATTGAGTCTTGAAAAAATAAACTAAGCATTATTTTAATAATAGGAGAAAAATTATTAAGGAGGATTAGGAATGTTATTAGGTGATATTATACGTTCTTTTATCTATTCTAGGTATATTGATAAAGAAATTCTAGGTTCTAGATATACAGTGCAGGTAGATAAGGTTTGCTTGAAAACTCATAAATTTGAAAGATCTATAATCCAAGGTCAAGTAAGAGATACTTCTAAATATATAACCTCAGATCATGAAGAGCGTGATGAGGTTATTGATATGGTAAAAGAAAAGTATTTTGGAGATAGTGATAGATATATCAGACCATATTCGAAAAATATCGAAACTTTTGGTAAATACACTCAAGGTGATATAAATTCATATTCTTATATATTTTATGATCGATATCAAAATACTGTTATTGGATTGAATCTTGAAAAATATATTATAGTATAGGAGGGATTATTATGGTAGAAAAACATTATGCTATTTTGGAAAGTCTTTATGTAATTCGTGAAGATGGGGAATTATCTCAATTAGAATCTGATAGACTATTTGGTCTAGTATTGTATTCTGATAAAGATGTAGCCATTAATAAAGTTAATGAGTTAATCAATATTGAGAATCCTGAAGTTACAGAAGATATTCCAGAAGAATTCCAAAACCAACTTCCTAATGTAGATGCTTTAAAAGATGCTTTGGAATTATATAAAGTTGTAAAGCTTCGTAATGCAATTGTATCTTATAAAGTTCTTGCAGTAAATACTATTAACTAGTATTAGTATGAAAGGAGATATTTATGAACACCATTTATGGGATATTAGAATCTACTTATAATATATCAAAGGATTACAATTTTGATAATCTATATATTGATTATTATGAGGAAAATATTTTATTCGAATTAGCAACTTATAAAATAAGGAAGATGCTATTGATCGAATCTCTACTCTATTAAAAGTAGAGGGTGCTACCAATTTAACAGAAGAGGAAGAAGAACTCTTGAAAGAAGAATCCATTTATAATGGTAAAATAGTGTATACTGCTAAAGCTAAAATTGATACATATTTAGCAAAATATGAAGTTGTTGAAATTAGTTTGAAATAACAAATTTAAGAGATAGGTATCAAGACCTATCTCTTATTTTTTTTAATTTTTACTATAATTATATACTATAATAGTGATGTAGTTTTATAGCGATTATTACATCAAATTATAATAATCTCAAACGAAAGGAGGCAAATAATTATCAGGGGTGACGAGATTATTATAAAGGGTTAATGGAGTTCAATGATACATTTCTAGTATGACATAATACATTGGAAGATAGGGCATTGTATAAAACTCATACTCACTTTAACCTTTATGGAGGATAATAAATATGGTGAAGATGGCGAAGCATGAATTAAAAGAAAATGTAACGATTGTTTTAGAATCCATTTATAATTTAAATACGAATAAATTACCAAGTATCAATCATGGAATTGAAAATAAATTTGGTATTGTTTGGGCTAACAAAGCATTTAAAAATGCAGATGAAGCATTTGAGAAATTAAATGAATTCATAGATAAAGAATTTGATAAAGGTGCTAAATATTTAGAAGATAGTGAAGTAAAAGAAATAAATACTTACTTCCGTGCTATTGTTGCTTCTAATGATAAAAAATTAAGACCTGTATCTTTTAAGATTAATGATAAAGCATATAATTTTTCAGTAAGAACTATATGCTACAACCAAGGAGATAAAATTATGACTAAGAACTATAGCTACATTGTAACAAAAACAGAAAAATATTTTAATATAAATTCTTCCGATAATGTATTTAGCAATATTATAGGAGTATTCCATAATAAACAAGCTGCTATTGATTTTGTAAATCAATTAGTAGCAGAAGAAAAGAAAGAATTTGGCATTGAACCAGAACCTGCATATGTAGATAATAATGCTGATGCTGATTATATCTATTCTGTAGATTTCATTTATAATAATGAAGATGAATCCGATCCTAACTTTGGTGAAGGTTCTAGAACTACTTTTAAAGTAGATCGTCATGAAATCAAATAATTGATAAATTTAAGAGATAGGACTTAGTGCCTATCTCTTATTTTTTTTAAATTTTGGTATAATTGTATACTATAATAGTGATGTAGTTATAGTGACTATTACATCAAATTATAATAATCTCAAATGAAAGGAGGTAAATTATCAGAAAGAGAGTAATGAGAGATTATTATAAAATAGGGTTGATAATAAGATAGGAGTGAGAGAAGTTCAATTTTAAGAATTCTATTTATGTAGTTTTCAAGTATGACATAATACTTTGAAATTATTGGGGCATTGTATAAACTCATACTCTATTTTAAATAATAACCCTTAAGGAGGACTAATCATGAGTACTAATGAAACTAATGAAAAAGAACTTACAATCATTATGGAAACAATTTATATTCTACCAAATAACAAGATTGAAAATCCAAAACCAGAAGTATTAAATATGTTTGGTGGTATTTGGAAGGGTAAAACATTTGAGAATATAGATTCTGCATTTGACGAATTAACCAAATATGTAAATTCAACGTTAGATAAAGGTGCAGAACAATTGACTGAAGAAGAACATGATGAAATAACTAAATATTTCAATATGTCTCTTAACTTACTTCAAAAAGGTTCTTATCTAAAATCCTTTAAAATAGGGTCAATTGTACATGTGTATACAGTTAAAACTATTAGAGTCAGTTAATAAAAGGAGTTATAATATGAATAAAACTTTTAGTTACATTGTAACAAAAAACTATTTTAATCCAGCTTCTTCTGATAATGCATTTAGTAATATTATGGGTGTATTTCATGATGAACAAGATGCTATCAATTTTGTTAATAAATTAGTGGTAGAGTATAAAAGAGAATGGGGTATTATGCCAGAATCTTTATATGCGAATTATAACTCTGATACTGATTATATCTATTCTGTAGATTTTATCTATATGAATGAAGATGAATTAGATCCTAACTTTGGCGAAGATTCTAAAACTACTTATAGAGTAGACCGATATAAAATTAAATAATTGATAAATTTAAGAGATAGGTCTTAGTACCTATCTCTTATTTTTTTTCTAAGTATATTGAAAGATTTAGATATTATGACCTGGTAATAATTTTTTTGATGATATATTATAGAAGAAAAAGCTCTTTGCTTCGTTTCTGATATAAATCAGACCTAAAGTCTGATACAAAAGGTAAAACCTTGTAGTCAATAGTTTCTAATATTAGAACCTATTCTGACGTGTGGGTCTCCTTCCGTTAGGTTAGTCTTCATCTATCTACTTCATTCTATGTTGTCTTCTATAATATATATTAATATACTAGACGGGGGGTTTTTGGGTTTTTGGCTTCGCCAACACCCAAACCCAAATCAGACTCCGCTGATTATTTTTTACCCAATATCGGTTTTCTAATTGACAAATAAGTAGTCCTAAGAGATAGGATTACTGAATATAATTTTTAAAATCAAGAAAGGAAGTGTTTAGTAATGGCAGAGATGATTGTTATCACTAATGATACTCTCAATGTTACAAAAAATGACTTAATGGAAGATACAAAATTGACTACTATGTTTGTATTCGATAATGAAGAACGTGCAACTACTAAATTATTGGATATCGTAGCAGACTATGTAAAAGACAACCGTTATTTCGAAACTACTCAAAACGATGTTCTTACTTTGGCTAAAGCTGTAGGTGTAGAAGATCGTGAACAAGCTGAAGCTCTTTATGAAGCAGTGGTTGGTGTTAAAATCGATGGTGAAAAACTCTTAGTAGGTTTCAAATTCGATAAACTATACAATCCTGATGATGATGAAACTACTCATGGTGCTAAAAAGAAAGATCAAAATGCTCCAGCTAAACCTCATGATTTGGAAGAAAACCCTTACTCTGATGAATCTGTAGCATACCGTAAATACTACTCTATGGACCTTCCTAAACCAGCTGATTTTGATGTAAATCCATATTCCGATGAGGCTATTGTGTATGCTCGATTTTATGATTTGGGAATTAAGAAACCTGATGATTTCGATACAAACCCATATACAGATCAATCTGTAGCATACCGTAAATATCATTTCATGCAATTGCCTAAACCAGAAGATACTACATCTCCTACATTCGAACATGATAATATTGTATGGCATCATTATTATGGTATTGGTATGCCTAGCCCAGCTGAACCACCAGAAGAAGAACCAACAGTAACACATGAAGAAGCTCCAGTAGAAAAAGAACCAGAAACTGTTGCTCCTACTGATCATCTATAAGATCAAGAAAGGTTAATTAATATGGAAGGTAAAAGTCTTGTTTTAGTTAAAGATAAGTTCCATATAAATCTTAAGAAATCAATCAATAATATCTTAGTAGTACCAGTAGTATTCGATAGTAAAATTCATGCTATAGAAATACTTAATGATCTTCTTAGAGAAAATAAAATTGATAAAGGTATTGAAGAAGGAACAATTCAATCTTTAATAACAGATTTCCATATTGACCTTAAAGATTACTATTGTTTCTGCTATAAAAACAATACTAAAGATTTAGTAGTTGGATATAAAATTGTAGAAATGATTGATACAAGATCTGAATATTAAACCAAAATCCATAGAGTCTTAATTGACTCTATGGATTACTTTATCACATCATTATAATACAAAATTTAGCTAAATTTTTTATAAAGATTGGGGGCTACAAAATGCCAGATATCGAGAATTTTGATGAAACCAATCGAATCAGATTTAAACAGAATATATTAAAAGGAGAGTTCTTCTTTGTAGGTGGTTGGCATGCGTACGATGTTCCAGCTCAAGTAAAGGTTAAGAACAATTCTTATGTGCAATATATTTCTATGATCAAAGGTAAACTTACCCATGTACCAACAGATGTCGTTAAAGACCTCCAAGGTGATTTCACTATTGGTAAGAAATATATCGATGATCTAAATCAGATCGATATTAATGGTGACATTGATCTAGAAGAGTCTACATTTAGACTATTCCCTGACCTTAAAGGTCAAATGATATTTGATAAAGGTGTAAGTGAAACAGATCTAGAATCTACAGTTAAACTACATGCAAACTTTATCGAAGATATTAATAATCCAGATATTGATCAAGATAAGGTTGGATTTGCAAGTTCTGTTACAGTACCAGCTGTAAGAGCATTAGATATTCTTAAGAAATGTAATCTAGATTACGTTCAATCAGAATTGGAAGAAACTGAAAAGAATACTATTATATCTCAAATTACAGTAAAAGATTTCTGGTCTACAAAAGATCTAGATTCTACAGTTAATATCAATGCAGATACTTTTGGTAGAACTTTATTTGTTGTAGATGATCTTATCTATTTGGGAACTATAGATAACTATGATCTAGATTGTAATCTAGAGATTAGCGATAAAAATCTAAAACAATTATATCTCTATGGCAGATGCTGTATTCAATCTAATAGATATCCATATTCCATCTATTCTAAATTAGTAGTACCTTGTACTTCTAATACAGAATTCTTGGCAGCTGTCACAGTAGATGATTATATCAAAGAATTATTATGCGATGTAGATATCGATCCAGAATACGAAGACTATGATATCTTAGATGGTGTAGTTCATATGCATGACTATATTACATCAGAAATCAATGGTGCTGTCGAATTAGAGCATTATCATACATTCAGACAATTCTCTGGTATGATTGATATCATCCTTCCTAGTAATACAGATATTGATGCTTCTGTTACAGTTCCTGTAATTGTTAATGGATACTATAAAGATCTTCCTGGAAAAGTTACTACTGGTAATAGACAATTAGAAGATATCTATTCTGAAATTCATGTAATAAATACAAGATATGTAAAACCAGAACCTACTGATGATTTTATGATTGTAGATACAATGAATGATCTTCTAGAAATGCCTAGAGAATTATTAAGACCTGGAATGAAAGTCTATGTTAAAGAAACTAAACGAGAATATAGACTTGCTGGAGGTCGAAGAAGAGATAGAAAGGAAAGTAATCATGAATAAGTGTTGTTGCGGAGATAAGCTAAGTAAAGAAGATGAATTCATGCTTAACTGGTTTGATGTAACAGCCGAAGCTGAATTCTCTTGTTCTATCAATGTGCAAGGCAATCCAAATCCTATTATGGATAATTGGACTAATTGTGAATGTGGTGGAAATGTAGCAAAAGCTCTAACTCCTAAAGTATATGGTAGAGTAGCTATTGTAGTAGATCCTTTATGGAGATATGAAGCATACGTTGTTACCAGATCATTAACTACATTCTTTGAAAGATATTATAGAAGAATGAATTTAGAAGTTATCTATGGAGGATCTCCAAGATCTGATTTCGATGTAGAAAAGATTGCTCATATGTATGGTGTAGACTATAATAGAATGCATAAATCTCCATTGATTTCTGATCCAAGAAATCCTGGGGCTATGAGACATAGCATCTCTGATTTCTTATGTGCTTTACAAAACTTCCATCCATTCTCTAATACTTCTAAATTAGATAGAGTTATTATTTTTATGGATAACAATGTTGCTTATAGAGCTTCTGCTGTATATCCGATTATCAAATTATGCAGAGAGAATAATATTCCTTGTGTTCTAATCCATAGCGATGGACAATATGATGAAATAAATGAACCGTTCTATGATGGATATTGGTATGATCCTAATGCTAATAAACTTATCATGGGTACAGAAAGATACCAAAGATTTAATCCTGGAAATGTAATTCATGAAATTCATGAATGTCATCCAAGAAGCAGATCTAATTATGTTTATGCTCCTAAATCTCCTAAAGAAGATTGTGGATGTTGCTGTGAACATGGTAGAGTATGTAGACCTCAATTATATCCACCTTCCTATGACTACGAAAGTAGAGAAAATGGTTGGAGGGGAGAATATTATGGTGGGCCATATCATCATCATAGAAATGGCGGTACTCACCATCTAATGTATGATTATGATGATTTATATGATTCATACATGGACCCTTGTGGTAGACTTTATAACTCTCATAAACTGGTTGATTAATACTTCTAATTCATGCCCTAGAGCCGTAATGGTTCTAGGGTTTCTCTTTAATTTTATATAATTTCACTGACTTTTTTATAAGATAAATATTTATATAGCTTTATACCTTTATTAAGAGGAGAAGTATTAAAATGGGACTAATAAACAAAATCACAGATATAGTTAAAGGTTCTCACACAAGTGATGAATGGAATATTGATACAAAGAATATGGAGAAAATGCAAGGAATAGTTATTCCAACTCCAGAATTTGAAATAGTAGATGTATCTGATAATGTATATTTACTCAACAGATCTGGAAGAGTTTGTGTAGGAATGCTTCCTGATGGAGGATATGATAAACAAAAAGGATATTGTTCTAGAATGGGTAAAAGAGGTCATGAATCTCCTTTTGAACATACTAATGCAATTGCTATTATTAAGATTCCTTCCTATACTTCATTTACAACAAACTATATGAAGTATGTGACAGAGTTTTTATCATATACTAAATACTGCAAAGTTTCTATCAAAGAACAATCCAATCTTTCTATTATGATTCTTATTAGTGGATCATCAAGAGCCTTTGGGCACATTATTCAAGAATGCTCTGAAGAAAATCCATTTGTTCAAACAGTTAAAAATATCATGTATGCATCTTTTGAAAAAGAAATACTATCTCAATATATTGAAGATGGGATTCTTGATGAAGACTTATGTGTATATGAACCAGAGGTTGCTACAAAAGAAATAATTTCTGCAGTAACTCAGCATAGATATGATTATGAGAAACTAGAATCTCCTAATAATTATGATACAGTTGCAGAAGAGTATCAATCGATTACGGAAGAATTGGATTCTAATACCGTAACCTTCTTACATAGAAAAGACAAATATTTAGAAAAGATATTTAATCATATCAAAACATATGGATTTGATATCAAAGACTTATTCAAAGTCGCTACAATGTCCTTTGTGTTCCATGATATTTCAAGAGCATGTGCTAATCAGATGACTCGTCATAGAGTTGCTATTTCTCAAGAATCACAACGATATGTAAAACATCAAACCGACTTATCTCAATTTATTAATCCATTAGATACTAATCCAGGAAGATATTCTGATCTTGATCAGTCTACTGTTGATTATATTAGAAATATAGATCCATTTGGCAATTATAAATATGCTTTGGATAATAAGATCGTTAAAGAAGATGCTAGAGCTTGGTTACCTATGAATGTAACTACTAAGGTTATGATGACCTTTACTATTGAACAACTTGCTCATTTCATAAATATTAGATCTGATATGGCTGCACAAAAAGAAGTTCAATTAGTTACAGAAGGATTAGTTAAACATTTGATTGATGAATTAAACTATAACTTCTTAATCAATGAAGATGAACAATTCCCAGATATCTTCTCTAGAATAGCATTTATAGCTTTAACGCCAAATAATAAAGATATTTCAAATAGATTTGATCCAGATGAGATTTTCTTATCTGATACAGAACATACTTCTGGGATAGATGAAGATCTTGGAGAAGAAGTAGAAATTACTGATATGGAAGTAAAGACTATTGATGATGCAAAAGATATTTTAGAAAAAGCAGAAAAATACAAACAACTAGAAAACGAATCAGATAAAGAGGAGAACTAAATATGCCTAACTTTGCTAAAGGAAAATTCAGCACTAAACCAACTGTTATAAATCTTACTAAAACATTCGAAACATTCGAAGAGGCTTATACTACAGTAATCAAAAACATCCCAGAATTAAAAGCTTATTGTGGTGATACAGCTATTGAAGCAGCTGTTCTTAAAGCTATGATGAATAGCATTGCTAATAATATCCCATCTGTATCAAATGAAAATTATCCTAACACTCTTTCCTTTAGTATTAACTCTAAAGAAGTAGGTTTCAAAACAGATTCTAATATTGCCCTTGGTTGGAGAACAGTCTTTGATAGAAAGACTGCTTCTATTAAATATAAATTCCGTATCACATTTATTTCTGTACCAGCTTTTAGAAAAGCTACTATTGAAGAAATGAAACAAGATAATTGGAAAGAAATTGATCCAACCAAGCAAACACGTTTTTGGAATGATACAGAAGGTAAATCTTTTAATCGTTTCACAAAACAAGAAGAGGACAAATAATATCTTCTAAGAGTTAGACCCAGTTCTACCTTTTTGATATACTAAGCGTTTAGTATATCTGGAGCATTCCCGCAATAATGAACATCCCACTACAGATTAAGTTCTGTAGTGGGGATCATTATGTCGAATTAAGACATCAGCGTAATGCTTAAAGAAAGGAGGATATAGTCTTTTATGGCAAAAAACTCTATTCTAGCCTATACGAGAAGACTTGGTAAATCATTAAAGTTTGCTGCGGTAGAAGTTCTTAAAGATCAAGCACCGATAACGACTAAAATGATTGAAAATAATAGAGACTATGCTAAGAATTCATTTAAAGAGATCGTTGGTTTAAGACAAGCCACTGGTCTTAAGATGAAAAATCTTAGAGAGCAATTTATTTTCAAACCAGTCAATGATACGTTTAGGAATTTAAAAAGAGAAATTACTTCTGGTAACTTCTATCATGAAAACGAAACTGTTGCTAAAGCCGAACAAAAAATGATGATGGACATGATGTCTGATATGTTTGGCGACTTGATGGAAGACTTTGAAGATACTGATGAGAACAACCCTGGATCTAAAATATCCCGTGGAGATGCTGTAGTAGCATCTATGATTTCTGGTCAGTTAAGAGCTAATACTAGTTCTCTATCTAGAGTAATTGCTGAAACTACTGACGTTCAACTCAAGAACCAAAAAGCTATCTCCCATGCTCAATTTGCTCAGGGTGAAAGACAAATTGGTATAATGAATAATGGCTTCAGTATGTTGGGGCAAGGTATGAACTCTTTGATAGAGTTTAATAATAAAGTAATGCTTACTTATACACAAAATGCTACTAAGTATTTTGAAACTATGAGTAGGTTGACTAATGAAAACAATGCTATATTAAAAGAACTCATAGATATACAGAGATCTGTATATAAGGATTCTTTTGATACCAAGACTAGTAGAAACCAATCTAAAGCTAGCAAAGTATTTGGATCTGATGGATTTAGTTTAGAAAACTATTTCAAATCCATTTCTGGAAAAGCTAACAGAGAAGGCGGTACATTAGAAACAATGAAAATGTTCTATGCATCCCTTCCTATGTTTATAGCTGAGTTTACAGGAAACCCTATGAAAGCTATTACCAAGAGTGGTATTAGTATGGCTATGGGTAAAGATCTAAAGAAAGCTATTAGTGGATTTGATAAAAATATCAATGGCTATATACAATCTGCCCTAGCCCAAGTATTTGATATGGGTAATGGTAAGAAAGGTATGGCCAAAGAGTTATCTAGAATCTTTGGTGTAAAAGAGGAATATAAAGACTTCTTAAAAGATTTCCAAAGTAGTAATTACAATAAAGGCGCTATTGCCTGGAATGGTATTGCACAGAAATCTTTAGTAGAAGTTATTCCTGGATACTTAAGAAAGATAGAATCTGCTCTTACAGGAGAAACTCCTAGAGTATTTAACTATCAAACTGGTAGATGGACTAATGAGCTTAGTGCTGCTAATAGTCAAAAGAATATAGATACTAAATTAAAAAGAGAAGCATTTAAAGAGCTAAGAGAATCTATAGCTGTTGCTCTTTCTAATAGTGATCTAGGAACCGCTAATAAGCAAGAATATAATAGGCGTAAAAAAGAAATTATAAATGCTGCTAATAAATTGATGGATGGTGTTTGGAAGAATGGCAACTTTAATCCTAGAGATATTGATAGGATTCTAACCAAATACAAAAATAAAGATAATCAATACAAGAGTAAAGATACTTCTCAAGAAACCTTTGATCTTGTGATGAATATGTTTAGAGCATCTGGTCAATTAGGCAAACAGCAAGCTAAGATAAGTAGTACTTTGGCTAAGAAGAATGAAATGGTTCAAAACCTATTTGCTTCTGGTCAAGGCTTAGTACATGAAGCTACTAATGGAAGTATAAAAACTTCTATTGGTGGTGAATATATGGCTAATAATTTCGTACCTCCAAATGCAAGGTATAAAGATAAATATGGTATGTCTTTATATGATTATCAATATAATATTTATAAAGAATTATTCCATATCAGAAACTTACTATCTTCTGGAGGCGGTCCTAGATCTGGTGGTAGAGGAGGAAAAGCTGATCCTACTACGGCTATAGATCAAGCATTCTTAAGACAAATAAAACAAAAAGAGAAAACTATTAAATCTTCTGTTGTTGAAAACTCTAATTCTAATATGAGTGGAGCTACAGCCTCTGCTCTTGATGCTGAATTAACTAATGCCCTTAAAGCTATAAGTGGTGGCACATTCAAACCTAAGAAGAAAAAAGGTAAGCTAGCTGATAATCTTACTAATAAAGCTACTGGTTTTTTAGATGATGTAATTAAATCAAGTACTATTGGTGATAAATTACTAACTATTCAACAAGGTGTTCAAGGCATATTCAAAGCTCCTGCTGGATTACTTACAACTGTAATAGCTGGTGCTGATGAATTTATTCATGATATGTTATTTGGTAAGAATACTAATATCAAAGACGAAGATGGAAAACCTGTCAAAGGGTTATTCAATGTAATGATTCATGATATGAAGGAAATTACTAATAACCTTAATAAGCAAATCAATAGTATCTTAGGAAGTCTTAGAGACAAATTAGCTAAGACCCTTCCTGATAAGATTAAAGGATTTGCTAAAGATTGGTTCGGATTTGATCTTGATAGAGGTATAGCAGCCGCTAAAGCTAAAGTAAGACGTGGTGTAAACTTCGTTAAAGACAATGCTAAACAAGGTGTTCAAGGTGTATATGGATACGCTAGAGATTCTATACAAAGTTCAGGAAGAGAGGCAGCTCAATTCCTTGGATTCGATTTACCATCTGCTGGAAGAAGGTACCAATCAGATGCAATAAATTCGTATGTATCTCAAAGAGGTCCAGTACAATCTAGACTTGCTAGATTAGCAGAAGCTGAACGAGATATTAAACACTATGCTAGTGGCGTAAAATATGTTAACCCTTCAAAAGGTAACGTAACACTTACTACACTTCATAAAGGCGAATTAGTTATTCCTGCTAATATGAATCCTTTCAATCCTGAAAGGGACAGCGTTAATATTGGCCAGCAGTTATCTGAAGAGAAAGACTTTAAGCGTAGATTAATTTCTAATATTAGTCATCACGCTGGAGGAACTTCTGATTTAGAAATTGTTGAACAATTAGGTGCTCATAATCAAGCATATGCTGATGAACGTAATAGAAATAAAGGAAACTTCTTTACAAGAGGTATTGATAGAGCTACAGGAAAAGTAGCTCATGCTATGGGTCTCAATGGTTTATCTACAGGTATAGAACAAGCCTTTGGTATAGATCCTAAGAAAGCCGCTTCTCAATTTAATGACTTTGCTAAAAAGAATATGGGCAATGCTGTTCAAGGTGGTGCTGCTGGTGCTTTGCTTGGAACATTATTCCCATTAGGTGGTCCATTATTTGGAGCTATGGCAGGTTCTGCTATCAATATTATTAAGAATAATAAAACCTTCCAAGAAACAGTATTTGGTAAAGATATTGTTGATGCTGAAGGCAATGTTACACATAAAGAAGGTCTAATATCTAAAAAATGGCAAGATACTTTACAAAAGTATATGCCTGATGCTAAGAAATATGGTACAGTAGGTGCTATCTCTGGTTTAGTACTCCCATTCGGTCCTTTGGGTGGGGCTATGCTTGGTGCAAGTATCTCTGTAGTTAAAAATAATAAAGATTTAAATGACTTCTTATTTGGTGATCGTGGTGGTTTATTAAATAAGGATCGTAAAGATCTTATTAAGAAACACTTCCCTAGAGTTGCTGCTGCTACTATTGGTACTATGCTTTTAGGTCCATTTGGTATTCTTGGTAACTCCATTTTAGGTGCAGGGTTGGGTGTATTATCAACTACTGATAAATTCGAAGAGCTTATGCTTGGTATCAAGGATAAGAATGGTGTAAGACGTGGTGGTTTAGCTGGTGCTATTAGACGTCACTTTACTAACCCTCTTAAATGGACTCTTCAAGATATTAGACAAAATATGGGTAGATGGTTAAGAGATGATATGATCAAACCTATCTTCAATACCGTCAAACCTGTTACTAAACTAATAGGAGTTTATGGTTTACAAACTGCTAAAACTATTACAAACTTTATCAAAGGCAAACTAGACTCTCCAGGTCTATTCTTCGAAAAACTTTTCGATAAACTAGGTATCGGAACTAAAATCGGAGGATGGGGAAAAGGCTTAGCCAAATTTGTTGGTAGAAAAGCTGGATCCTTTGCCAAAGGTATGGAACGTAAAGTAGGTGGATGGGCTAACCGGAAACTTATTCAAAAAGGTTATGGTACTGGTTCTACTGAAGATCAAATCAGATTGATTGATGAAAACAATATGACTGGTAATGTAGCTGACGTTACTAGAATGATGGGTGAAGTTGGTACAGATAATTATGCTGGTATCAATATGGCTAGAGCTCAGATGAATGATGCTTTAGACTTTGCTAAGAATAGAAAGTATCGTGGCGAAGATTATTATTTAAATCAAGCTACTAAAGAATCTTATGCTGACTTTAGAGCAGCAGCAGATGATATTCAAGAGCAAACTAGAGGAGCCGTAGATCTTAATGCACTAGGAATCATTGATGAATTTAAAAATGGTAAAGGTGTACAAGGCGCACTTGACAAACTTGCCAAATTCAAAGCTAAAAATGGTAGTGTATTATCTGATGAACAATATAGATCTCTTGTACAAACCTTAAAAGCTGGTGAAAAGAAAGTTGCTAGAGCCCAAGAAGCTGCCAAAGTATTCAATTCTAATGATAATAAAAATGCTATTTATGAAATAGCTGATAAAGTATATAAAGGACTAACTAGAGGTATTGAAAATCCTCTCATCGAAAAAGATGATTTTAGAAAACTATACCTCAGAGTTGTGCGAGGAGATGAAAAAGCTATTAAAGAAATGGAAGCTATTTCCAGAGTATTAGGTAGCCGTGTAAACGAATTGCAAAAACGTAAAGGTTTGTCCTTGAATTCTAGACTAGACGAAACAGAAGCTGAAGATAATAATCTTGCTAATAAAGACATGACTCAACTCTACAATTTCCTTACTGGGAACGGTGGAGCTAAAGACATGAGTGATGCTGTTAAGAAAGGTTTTTACGATGCATTATATGATGATCGTAAAGGCTTCTTTGTTAAACTAGAAAAAGCTAATGAAAAAATAGATAAACGCCAAGGTGAAGTATTGAATACCCTTCAAAACTTTACCAATGCAATAATTCCAATGATATCCAAATCTTTCCTTCCATTTGGTATGGCAGAGAAAGTTGGTTTAGCTCCAGGTGCTAGAGAAACATTTAAAGTCCTTCATGGTAAAAAGTTAGATGACTCTATTGAGCACCATGCTGAGGGTGGCATCATTGGTATGGCTAAAGGGCTATTTGGCGGTGGCTCTAAATCTAGTGGTGGTCTATTCGGTAGTTTATTTGGTGGTGGAGATAGTAATAAATCCTCTGATGGATTAGAAGATGTATCTACTTCTTCCAAACCTACTGATATGAGAACTAGAGATGAAATTGCTAAAGATATGGGTTCAGTATCTGCTGCTGGAATCATTGGAGCAAATATGTCTAGTTCTAAAGGTGCTTCTAGTATGGGAGCTGGTAAAAATGGTATAACAACAGTTCCTACTGCTGACGGTGATACTAAAGAATATGCTATCTCTTCTGCAGATGGTCAATTAATGGAAATTCCTAATAAACACAATAAAGAGATCGATGCTAAGAACCAACACAAAGTTCAATTGCAAGAAAGATCTACTGTTGCATTAGAAAGAATTGCTGAAAAGATTGGTGCTGGTGCATCTAAAACTGGTCAAAAAGCTAAAGCCGCTGGTGGTAGCTTATTAGACTCTTTATTTGGTGGACCTCTTTCCACTATAATGAATGCATTAGCTTCTATTCCATTAATAGGCCCAGCAATCGCTGCCGCAGTTGCTAAATTTGGTAGTAAAGTAAAAACTGTTATCAAAGAGGGTATTAAAGATATAGGTAAATTCATTTGGGGCAGTGCAAAATCTATGGCAAATGGATTAATCCCTGAATCTTTAAGAACAAAAGCTGGTGAATTTGCTACAAAAGCTGGTGCAGCTGCTACTAGAGCTGCTGGTGCTGGTAACTCCTTCTTAGGTAATCTTAAAGGTGGAATTGGTAAACTCTTTACATCTACAGCTGCTAAAGGTTTAGGTGGTGTAGCAGGTTACGGTCTATTTGATGGTGGTAGATATATCTACAACAAACTCACAGGAGACGAAGCTGCTGCTCAAGAAAGCTTATCTGCACTTCCTGGCGATTTAGCAATGGGTACTGGTAGTATGCTTGCTAATAGATTCTTAGGAAAAAGATTTGGCAAACCTGCTGGCTGGTTAGGCGGCGCTGCTGCTATGCAAGCCTATAAAATGGCAAATGGTCAAGATTTCGATCTTAGTGATTTTGCTTTAGATTTAGGTGGTCAAGCATTAGGCGACTATGCATTTACTAAGCTTGGTGGTAAATTCGCTAAATCTGGTGCTAAAAACTTAGCCAAAGCTGAACAAATTGCTGCATCTCAAGCTGCAACCAAAGCTGCCGCTGGTGCTGCTGCTTCTGGTGGTGGTCCTGGAATGATTAGTAAACTTGCTGCTAAATTTAAAGGCAAAGGTAAAGTCGGAGCTGCTCTTGCAGGTCTTGGTGCATTAGGATTCGGATTAGGATCTTCTAGTGCTTCTGAACCTGAAACTTCTGGTATGACTGGTCAAGCTCAAACTGATCCACAACAAGGTACTGGAAGTATTCTTGGTGGTCTTGGTGCATCTCTTGGAGCAACTGCTCTAGTTGGTAAACTTGGTGGCGGTGTTGGTAAGATGGGTGCCGCTGGTGCTGCTGCTTATGATATAGCTAATGGCGACTTCTCTTCTATTCCAAGTGATATGTATCATGGTATGGTAGATAGCAAAGCATTAAGCATGGCTGGTAAAGGAATGAGTTCTTTAGTAGCTAAAGGTAAAGATTCTTTAGGATTTGCTAAAGAAGTAGGGTCTGATATAACAGATGCTGCTGCTAAAGCCGAAACTCAAAATTCTACTATCCAAGCTTTATTGGCTAAACTTAAAGATGGTATTACAAAAGTTACAGGAAAATTAGAATCAGTTCTTCCTGGCAAAGCTGTCAATGCTGTTAAAGCATTTGGTGCTAAGCTTTTAGAAAGAGCTGCTAAACCTGCTAATATTGCTCGTGCTGCAACAAAACTAATTAGACAAGGTGCTGAAGCTGCCGCTGCTTCTACAGGTATCGGAGCTATAGTATCTGCTGTTATTATTGTTGGTGGTATTATATCTGACTTCTATCATGGCTATAACAATGCTGATGAAATGCTTAAACTTTCTGAAGGCACTTCTAGTACTGGTATGAAAATAGTATCAGGTGTTGTAACAGCTATGTGTGCTGCAATCCCTATTCTAGGTATCATCATTCCAGAAGATGCTGTATTAGAAATGGGTATTGAATATATCGGTCCAACATTTGGTTTTGGTAAAAAAGAACTAGATGAATTAAGAAGACAAAAACCTAGAGGGAAAGATGAACAGTCTTCCTCCTTCAGTGATAATGTAGACAAAGCTAAAGATACTTTAGGCGATATGGTCAAAAGTGTTAAAACTGGTGCTAAGAGCGTCGTTGAAAAAGTCGTTGAAAAGGCAAATCAGTTTAAAGACTTTGTAGGCAATAATCTAGAGTGGGCTAAAAATAAAGGTTTAGAAATGTGGGGAGGTCTCAAACAAGGAGCTTCAAATATCTACAATTCTGTAACCTCTGGTATTTCTAGTGCTGCAGATACAGTTAAACAAGGATTCAACCAAGGTGCAGATTGGCTTAAAGATAAAGCTGGAAAAGCTGCTGATACTATCGGAGAGGCTAAAACTGGTCTTATGAATTTCTTTGGTATCGGAAATGGCGGTAAAGGCAAAACTTCTAAATATGGTAAAGGAAACTTCTACTCTCAATTAGATTCTAATTACTCTATGCCATTTAATGCTCCTGGTGATTCTGAAGCTCAAACTATGGCAGACTCTGGATGTGGTCCTGTATCTGCTGTTAATGCTCTTTCATCTTTAGGTGTTGATGTAGATCCTCGCATGGCTGCTCAATATGCTATTAAAGGTGGTTTTAAAGAAACCAATGGTGGTACAAGACCTGAGTTCTTCTCTAGTTTCATGAATAAAGCTGGTATGGAAACAGATACTCTTTATGATAATGATTCTATTAAGAGATCTTTACAAGCAGGCAATCCTGTTGTATTGATGGGTCAAGACACAGCTGGTGAGTCTAATAGAACTCCATTTGCTGAAAATCCTCATTATGTTACAGCTACTGGTATTGATGCTAACGGAAACGTTGTTGTTCAAGACCCAGAAACTCGTCAACCTAATAAGCTTTATAAAGCAAATGATCTTTTATCTAAATCTACTATTGCTATTAGTGCTAGATCTAAACGATATGGTTCTGGTAAAAATGTAAGATATGGTAGAGGAACTTCCTCTTTAAGAGCCAATAACTTCCATTTCGGTACAGGTAAGTTTAGATATGGTAGAGGCGGAATCTCTGCTGATAAGATGTGGGCATTGGCTAACTGGGTTGCTCCTAAGACTGGTATTGATGCTAAATTGATCTTTGCTCAATGGTATCATGAATCAGCTGGGTTCTCTTCTCAATTAGCTAGAGAAAACTACAACTTCGGTGGTATGACTCAAAATGAACCAACAGGCGATCCTAAAGATAAACAACCTGATGGTGGAAACTATTATAAGCATTTTGGTAATGAAGAAGAATGGGCTGAATACTATGCATATTATTGCAATAAATGTAATGAGCCATCTTTAAGTGGTTCAACAGACGTAACTGACTTTGCAACTCGTTTGAAAAAGAATGGTTACTTTGGTGCATCTATTGATGAATACGTTAATGGTATGAATGGTGCTATGTCCGCTATCCCATCTGGTCAACCAAATATGTCTCTAATTGATAATTCTAAATTTGGCAAAATAGATCCAGGCAAACCAAGCAAGGCAACTGGAGGTTCCTCTAGTGGTAGTTCTGGTGCTACTGGTTTCTTGAGTGGGTTTGCTAAAGTAGCAGAAATATTTAGCAATGCATTATCCTTTGGTACCACTTCTAGTAGTGGTGGTTCTTCAGATGGCTCTAATAATGCAGTAAATGGTGATGCTGCTGCAAATGCAAAACAAATCTTTGATTTCTTAAAATCTAAAGGTTTAAATGATATTCAAGCAGCTGCTATTTGCGGTAATATTGAAGCAGAATCTGAATACAATCCTTCTGCTAAAAATGAAATTGGTGCTATTGGTATCTGTCAATGGTTAAATGATCGTGCTACCAAACTACAATCTTTAGCAAGTTCTAAAGGTAAAAATTGGAACGATCTATCAATACAACTAGAATACTTATGGTCTGAAATCGGACCTGGTGGGTATTATAATCAATTTGTCCAAGCTATGGCAAATCAATCTATTGAAGATGCAGTAGTTACTTGGGAAAAAGGATTTGAAGTTTCTGGAGACACAGCAAGCTATCCTAGACGTATTGCTTCTGCAAAGGCTATTTTAGATGGCAAAGGAACACTTCCAACTTCTGGTAAAGGTAAACATCTTAAAGCTAGATTTGGTATGGGTGCTGGTCCCCAACAATTAAGTTTGAATGCAACTCAAACACTTACAGGTGTATCTCCTACTCCTAAAGCTAATCCTTTGACAGCTTCTTCTCCTGGACAAATGCTAGCTCAACCTACAGTTAAACCTGCATTTGCTCCTACTATTACTCAAGCTCAAAAAGAAAATAGAGCTAAGACTGCTGCTCAAGCAGCTGCAGCTAATAAAGCTTCTTCTGGTGCTGATTATAGTAAAGGGTTCTTTGGAAGAATTACTGGTATGGCTGAAAGAATGGCTGCCCCATTATCTAAGATGACTAAGATGCTTGGCTCAACAATTATGGGATCCGCATCTAAAATATTTGGTAATAATCTCAAATTCTTATTTGGTGATGAAAATCCATTTAGTAGTATCTTAGGTATGGATAGTGGTAATAAGAGTGGTTCCTCTTCTGGCGGAAGTCAATCTGGTGGTGCTGGATCTGTATCAACTCCTCAATCTGGCTCTGCAGCAGCTGCACTTCAAGCTGGTATGGGCAATGCTCCTATTACATCTCCATTTGGTCCTCGTGAAAGCCCTGGTGGTGTAGGTTCTACAAACCATAATGGTATTGACTTAGGTGTTGCAGAAGGAACTCCTGTTCCTACTCCTGTAGATGGTACTGTTGACGATGTAGGATCTCAAGGTGGTCCTGGTAGTGGATATGGTAACTTTGTAGTAATCAAAGATGGCAAAGGAATGTATCATTTATTTGCCCATCTATCCGAACAATGTGTTCAAAAAGGAGACACAGTTAAATCTGGTACTATTGTTGCTAAATCTGGTAACACTGGTGCAAGTACGGGTCCTCACTTACATTACACTGTAACAAGCGATCAATCTTGTGCTGGTATGAATGGTGCAGTTGACCCTTGCCAATACTCTATCGAAGGCTTGGCTTCCGGTAATGCTGGTAAAGGTAAACATGGCGATGCATCTACTCCTGGATTTATGAGTATCTCTAGATACGGTAGAGGTAGTACTAGAATTAAAGTAGATTATACAGCTAACAGAGGTATCGATGAAGGCATGTATGGTTTACACGAACAAATTCCTAAAAATACAAGATCTAGATTTGGCAGAGGAAAAACTTCTACATTTGGTAGAGGCTTTGGTTCTATGATCAAAAATCTTGCATCTAATGCATGGGGTAGTATTAAATCTTATGGTAGAAGCTATTTAGATGGCTTAAAATCCTCTAACTTTAATTTACCTATTGCTAAGACTAGTCTTGAAGCTACTAATAATGGAATAGCACCAAATGGTATTCCATATTCTGATAATGATATTAATTACTTAGTGAATACTCATGGTATGAGTAAAGCTGATGCAATTAAAGTATTATCAAAAGATCCTAAATATACTACTGCCGCTAGTGGTGCAACTGGAACTCCTTCTGGAATTCAAGCTAACTCTGCTAATGTTGGTACTGGTGATTTGGGAGCTAAATTAGATAAGCTTATTCAAGAACAATCTAAAACTAATGAATTACTCTCCGCAATCGTTCAATTAGCAAATACTTTTGCAAAAGAAGGCATTAAGGCTAATGTAAATGGTGCGGCTATGCCTCAATCTGGAGCTAATGTAGGAGCAATGGCAGCTTCTACAGTAGGTGCGGGTGCAGGTGTAGAGGGCAACTTCAATAGAGTCGGTACAACCGATATTAGTAACTATCAATCAATTATTGACAATATGAACAGTATTGCTTTAAGATAAACTATTCAGGGATAGCAGAAATGCTATCCCTGACATTTTTGTAATAAACCTAAGGTATTTAGGAGGATATAAAATGTTTGAATTATATAAAATCAATGCACCAGTGCTAGTCATGGATAAACCATCAGCATCTGGTAATGTTGTAAATAGTTTAGATAAAGGTAAAACTGTAGAAGTAGTATCTGAAGAAGATGGTTGGTTTAAAACCATTTCTGGTAGATATATATTAAAGACAGATAGATTGTCTAAAATGGTTGATATAGATGAAGATCTTTTAAAAGAAAAAATGTTTAGACTCAATCTACAATCATTTGCTGGTGATGAAAAACAAAATAATGACGATATGGATCTTCAATTAGAAGGCACTACTGTTAAAATTAAAGATAGCGTAAAGAAAGATGTAAATGGATTAGATATTCCAGAATCTGCTAAAGCTGATGGAACCACTTTCAAAGTAGAATCAATTGATTCATCTGGTTATGCTAATATTAAAGACGTAGATGGCAATAGTTATAGAGTATCTTTAAATGAATTCTCTTACAAAAATAAAGATGGCAAATTTAAAGATGTAGATCTACAAAAAGCCGCATCTGAAGCTCAGTATAAAGATCTTATGAGTGAAATCAAATCTTTCAAAGAAGGATTTACTAAAGCATTTAATGCTATCGATGATTTCATTAGTAATATGAATAAAATGACAGTTAAGAATATAAGAACTGTATTTGGTATGCCATACCAATTTATGCCTATCTGTGATAATAGAATTGATAATACTAATAACGATGCATCATTTGGTAGAAAATTTGCTCAAAAGATAGTAGGCCGTGCTCCTATCATGGTACTACAAGCAGGTGTTGCTAATTTCCTTCAAGGTTATGAAGGAGATAAGAAATCTAAGATTCAAAAAGAAATAGTATCTGCTATTAGCAATAATCATGGTGAGGTTAGTGAATCTGATGTAAATAAATTGGTAAACCAATCTGGTAGATATTATAACTTTAAAGCTACTCCAGAAGACTATTTCTTTGCAGTAAATCAAATGTGTAGATCTGTTGCGGCATTATTAAATATCAGTGATGTAGAAATAGAATATGGAGCTAATGGTGAAAAGAATAAACTTGGCAATTTTGATTGGGGTCTAGCATCTCAACATCCATTTGCTGGGTATCATAGAGGATCCGTTTCTTTTTATATTAACTCAGAAACTCAAGTACAAGAGTCTTTCTCTAATAATACAACTCAATCTCAATTAGCTAATAAGATTAATCAAGTATCAGATATGGCTCGTGAGATTAACTTCCTTTTAGGCGGTGCATCTGGTGTAACAAATATGAATCTTAAACCAGAAGCAGATTTAGAAAAGGGTTCTAGTGATACTAGTAGCATGGGTGGTATTCTTGGTTCTATGTGGAAACACGTTAATACTATGATGGCTGGTGGTAAGATGTTCTTCCCAGAAATCTGGGCAGATTCTTCTTTCATGAGATCATATGATATTACTATCAAATTAGATTCTCCAGACTGTGACGTATTATCAATTTATTTGAATATTTATGTTCCACTTTGCCATATTTTAGGATTTGTTATGCCAAGATCTGCTGGTGATAATACATATGTATCCCCATTCTTGGTCCGTGCATTCTATAAATCCATGTTCCATGTTGATATGGGTATTATTACAAACTGCTCTATTCAACGTGGTGATTTACAAGGATGGACCCAAGATGGTTTGCCTACTCAAGTAACAATCCAATTATCTATTAAAGATCTATATGATATCATGTCTATGGCAACTGGTAAGGGTGATAATGATATGATTGGCAATCCAGCACAATTAGATTATCTTGCTAATATGTGTGGTGTTAATATTGCTGAGCCTAATATGCTTAGATATGTAAAATTATATTGGTTAACACGTCTTGGTTCTAATACTGTAAAAGATAGATTAGTTCATACTTGGTCAAGAGCATTAGGTTCTATTTATGCTGCTTGGAATAATATGGGTGGTAACCAATCTGGTAATGGTTCTATCATGTAATATATCTTATATTTGTATACTATAATTATGAGGTTATCATATTTTGTAGTATTTAAATAAGGAGATAATATTATGAACTCATCTTTTATTATGGGATTCTTATTTGGAGCAGGAGCTCTTTATATGTATTCTGACACTGTTAGAAGAAACGTAGCTATAACTAATAGAGAATTAGAATTGTTAATAGCTAATAAAAGAGAATTAGATAGAATGGTTGTAGAATCTTTAGCAAGAAGAGGTATACACCTAGATGAGTATGGAAACATAATACGATAAGAATATAGACATACTGCTTGATTGCAGTATGTCTTTCTTTTTTGTTTTTTATATATACTAATACTACTAAGTAATCTTGTCTTATTTCAGGGAGGTGAGATAAAATAAAGACTAGAAAACAAAAAGCAAAACTATACGAAGAGAAATATTCTCATGTCCCAAGAGACTATCAAGAGAGACTTTCTTGGATGATAGACCAATATAAAATAAATAAATCCAAAATGGATGATATTATTAATACTAGAAATCAAATGCTTCAACAAATGCAGTATATGCCAGAATTATATGTAGTAATATACGAGAATCCAGAAGGTAGTCCCAGACCTAGAGCTAGGTTTATAAAGAGTAAGGGAAATAATATTCTTTCTAATGCTAGATCTAATCCAGGATTTATTCAGGTATATTCTATTACTGGTGCAGCTGATAGACAATTTATGAAGCAATTTAAAACTACTCAGGACTTCGATTTTTTAGAGTCTTTAATCTATACACCTTGCCAAGTACATTACAATGCTTATTTCAAAACTCCTAACGTTTTTAATGTTAAAGAAAAGATGTTAGCAGAAATGGGAATGATACGACCATTATCAAAACCAGATTTTGATAACGTAGAAAAGAAATATTCTGATATGTATAATGGCAATATTTGGATAGATGATTCTATTGTAATAAGTTCTAGCTTCAACAAATACTATTCAGAACTTCCTAGAATCGAAATAACTCTAAGGTATATGAATATGCTATACAATAAATATCAATACAAATCTATTTCTAAAAGACTTGGGCAAAATGACATTAAATTCTTTGGCGAATAATACTTAATTTTATTTAATAAAGGATGGATGTTAAAGTAATGGGTAGATTAGTTAATATTGAAACAGCAGATATTTTTTCTAATAATCTTAATTTATGCACTTCTATAAAAATCAAACTTCTTCGTAGTAATGTTTTGAGATCTGATAATCTAATATCAGTATTAGATAATTCTGACTACTATAAGTCTGGATATTTTACCTATAAAATTATAGAAGAACCTTATACAAATAATCTTCATATTTATCTATATCCTAAAGAGGATAATGATATTAATGTATTCAATATTATCAATACAGGTATCAATAATATAATTGCTCAGTTTGGATATGCAGATCTAAACAATGAGGAACTCAGTTATTTATCTGCTTGTGGAAATTTAGGATTCTTATTTACATGCAATAAGATTGCTAGAGGAACATATTTAATCAATATATAAATATTTAGGGTAAGGGATTAAGTTCCCTTACCCAGTATATTGTGTAAAATAGCAATACTAATATCAATTATAATTATATACTATAATAGTGAAATCCGGTAATGGATTTCCAGTCTTTTGACTGTTTAAATTTTAAGCTTTTTTATAAAAACAGAAAGGAGTCATTTATGGCAACGAAAAAAGCTTCAACAACAAAAGCGACTGATGAAACAAAAGCTGTTAAGAAAACAGTAACTCGTCGCAAACGCACAGTTAAAAAAGCTGTGGAAGAGCCAGTAGTAATGGAAAGTGTAGTAGAAGTTACTTCTGAAGTTCCTGCAGTTGAAGAAACGACACAGGATTCTTCTGTGCAACAACAAGGTCCAGTTATTGCTAGACCTACTTATTATACTGGCAGCATTGATGATTTGAATGCAGCAATTCAACAAGCTGCACAGCAAAATCAATCTGGATTCGATAATGGATTACAAAACCCAGCATTGGGAATCCAGCAACAACCAGTACAGACTACAATTCAGTTTCCGGTAACCCCGGTAATGGAAACAAAAGTAGTTAACCCTGCAGCTATGGGTTCTGAACAAAAAGCTGCATTAGAACAACAAATTCAACAAAGTCAACAACAACCTAGTATTGAAAAGAAAGAGGTAAATACCATGACAAAACAAGAAAACCTAGACATGACTAATGAAAACAAAATGAACCAACAAGCTAAAAATGAAGAAGTAGTAGTTAATGCGTTATTAGCAGAAAAAATTGCAGATGCTGTAGCTAAAGATAATAAAAATGATCGATTAGTTGATGCATTTACAGAAGGTGTTATCACTGGTGCTGCTTGTGGTGTTGGTGTGGTAACAGGTGCATATTTGGCAGACAAAGCTATCTTAGCTTTCGAAGATTGGAAAAACAATAAAGATAAAGCTGAAGAAGCAGCAAGCTTAATCTCCAATCTTTTATAATTCCTAAATATTGATCCTAAGGAGTGTGGTATATTATGCTTAAAGAAATAACAGAAGCTCTGTTAAGTAGTCCTATTATTATAGATGAAAATCCAATGATCTCCTTAGAGCGTCATATGGAAATTCATAAAAAAAGAATAGAAAAAGAAAAAGAAAAGATTAAAATGGAAGAATTCCTTGATGATATCTTTTCAAAATAACACAAATACAAGAGCAGAGTCGTAATGACTCTGCTCTTATTTTTTTTTGTTTATTAAGATAAAGTATTACCTTCAGTACCGCTATTAGTTGTTGTAGCAGTTGGGGCTTTTTGGCTAGGTGCTGCATTATTAGTATTTACAGTCATAGTACCACTAGCTTTTTCACTGCCAGGAGCTGTTGGATTGCTTGGAGCTACATTAGTAACAGAGTTTTCTTCCCGAATAGAGTTTTTCATATCAGTAAGAAGTTTAGATAATGTAGATTCATTTAAATCCATAATATTCAAAGTATTCAAGCACTCTAAGAAAGAATACATAACCTTTGTATCATTGATAGCTTTTTGGAAATCTAATCTACCAGCGATTCCTACAGAATAAGATTCTTTGATTGCTTGATTTCTATGAATAGCTTCTAAAGTATTTTTACTTAAAATACTGAATACAGAAGTAGCTTCTTCACGGAAAGCACGTTGTTTACCACGAACCATAGCCATTGCTTGCTCTTGAACTTGATCACCATATTTAGGATCTAATTCAGTATTTGGATCACCATTGAAATCTTGGAAGCTAGGGTCATTAGGATCGATAGTGTCTTTTAAAGATGCTACCTTTTCTTTTGCCTTTTCATATACTTTCTTGATTTCTTCTTTTTGTTTTTTGTTTTGATCGATAAAATCATTAACTGCATCTTCTACACGAGAAGTAATCATTTTAGTGATATCTTTTGGAATGACAGTTTTTGTATCAAATACAAATTTCTTAATAGTATCATCTTCGATATCAAATAGTTCAGCTTCAGGAATTCCGTCTTGAGCAATTTCTTTAGCTTCATTCATCATAGCAGTATGATAACCTTTAATAGCTTCATACCACTCATTTAAGTAGCAGCTTTTGTCTTTTAAAGATTGAACTAAATTAAAAGCACCATGTTCTTTGATAAAGTTTCTTACCAAAGTTTTACCAAGTTTTCTTTCATGAGAATTGCAGAATTGTTCTTTAAGAACTGGTTTCAACATACCTTGGTATAAGCAGCATTCTAATAATCTGCTATTTACAGATTCAGAAAATTGGTCTACAAGATCTTTGTCCAATTTAGCTTTATCTTGTGCTTTTGTATATTTTTTATAAAAATCAAGGTCATCAGTTAAATCTTTATCAATATCTGGATAAAGATTAATAGATTCCTCTTTAAGAGCTTGTTGTTCTAAGTTGCGTTTAATCAACTCAGCTGTGCTCATAGGAGCTCTTTTAAACATAGTTTCTATTTCCTCCTGTTAGCAGTCTTCATTAATATAAAAATTAGATAAGAATTCGTCTAATGTATCAGCAGCTTTAATAACTTCATCAGAGTCCAAATAGTATAAATGAATTGCACCTTTAGAGTCTGCACAAATTAATGCATCGTTAACTGTGCAAGCAATAGGATATAATTCAGCTACTTCAAATGGAGAAATACCAGATTCACTGTTTTCACCATTACAATAGAATTGATATAAATGATATGCACTTTCCTTAGGTGTTAGATACATAGGATTTTCAAAATTCAAGAAGTATTTGAATTGAATGCATTTATGATCTTTTACATCAAATTTATTTTTGCTATATGGAACGTAGTTATAGTGAGCTATAATATAAGATACAATATCTTTAGGAATTTTAAAACCATAATCCTCCAAAGATGCTAAGATATCTTTTTTCATTTCTGGAGTTACTTCAGGTCCTTGAAGCATCCAATCAATATTAAACTCATCTTTTTCTAATAAAGATTTGTCAGGTTGTTTACCAAGTACTAGCATATCTAATTACCCCCTTATTAGAATAAAGGACCATCAGATACTTCAGAAGGATTAGTTTCTACATCATCAATACGATATTTCTTATTATCCTTTTTGATTTCTTTATCAGCTTTATTTTCAGCAGTCTTTGCTTCTACAGCTAATTTATCTGCAATTTGACGGAAAGTTCTAGCAACTTGAAGTTGTTTACGGATTACAGATTTTTTATCAGCGTCAGTAGTGATATTAGGATTATCTTTTAATTCATTAGCATTCATTTCTAACAAATCTGCTTGAATATCAAAGTATACAGATACACGTTGACGAGCAGCAAAGAAATAATATACTAAGTCTTTAATCAAAGGAATCAATGCAATAATTGTAGGAACTGCAATCAATAGCCCTTTAACCAATACCATACCACCAACACCAAATAGATTTTGAGTTCTATTTTTAATTAATGGACGAATAGCATTTTCTACATCATTAGTTCTGCAAGCTTCATTGAATTTAACTAAGTTTTCATAAAGTAAATGTTCTTTTACTTTAGCAACACCAGTTTTATCCATCACGATAGTAAGACCATCATTCTTAGGATCTTTAACGTATTCGATACAGCAAGCGATCATATAAGATAAAGAACCAATTACTGCTAGTGTAACAGATTCATATAGCATGATACCGAAATCAACTTTAGCCATATAAGATTGAACGAATACATCAGAATTATCATCCAAGTTATCAATAGCATTTTCAATAACTTTTACAGGAGTAGTATCTTCTTTGTATTGTTCGAAGATATCAGTAAGTGTTCTAGCACACTCTTTTAATTGAGCGTATTTAGGAAGACGAGTAATATCACCACGAGATTTAGGAATATCGCCTTTTTCAACGTCATCAATTTTGGTTACAATCATTTGATATAATTTATTTGTAAGAGAAAGCAATACTGTATTTTGTTCTGCTTCATCTAGATTATATAAACGAGTAGTAGTTTTGTAATCAGCGATATCCATATATTCGCTGACGATTTGTTTGAATTCTTTTGTCATAACTTCTTCTCCAACTGCACGTTTATTAGAATTATTATTGTTCATAGGGTTAGCAACATTATTGCTTGGATTAGTAGTTGGAGCACTAGGCTTAACCATATTAACAGTAGAAGCAACTTTACCCATAGGATTTGCTGGTTTAGGATTAGCATTGCCTTCACCATCATCAAAGTTGATATTTAGATCAGCTTGTTTTGGACCAATATTGTTTACAGTTCCGTTAGATCTTGGAGGATTCATACTAGTTGGATTATCATTAACAGTACTAGTCATATCCTCTTCATTCAAGGATCCAACCCCGACTTTATATGTAATCATCTATTATCTTCCTTTCACTAGCGTATTAATCATTTTCTTATATTCACCAGCACCTTGTTCTCTTTCAAGACTCATAAAGGAGATAGTTTCAAAGTTCTTAGTACCATCATCATATAAGAAATCAACTTTTTCATTAACTTCATCGATAACGGCTACGCCAATGAAATTATAACCTTTCATAACAGAAAGCATAGTAGATGCTTTAGAAAGATCTAAACGATAGCTTTGTTTAATAATATCCACTTCAGCTTTAGATAATACTAGCATAGTAATAGCAGCACATGCTGCATTATCAGCTCTTGCAGTAGTATTCATCTTAGAACGGTTAGCACGGATTTCAAGCATTTTCCAAATACGAGAATTAGAGCCCTTGTTTGTTTTTGCTACAGCGTCAATCTTAGCACGATCAATAGCAAATAAGAAATCACGGAAGAATTGGATTTCACCAGTAGTAGCACGAATGAAGTTTAATAAACCGCGACGATCAGTATTTTTCAATACCATACGATTCATCATTTCAGAAGATGGGATATAATGAATAACACATTTAACACCGATTACTGCAGTATTAACGATTTCATTATCTCTACCATCAGCTTGTGTTACGAAATTAATTATCATTAAGCTTGGAGTAGCTTCATTAGCTTTTTTGATATCAGTTGTAACGATTTGTTTAGAGATAATATCAGCTTTATCTTTAAGAGTAGCATTTTTATCTTTTAATGTAGCAGCACGATCTCTAGCTGTGATAGGAGTTCTTCTAGTGGTAGTATTTGTTCTTTGTTTATAAATATTACCATTATTATCGTCTCTACCTTCCCATTCAGTAGAATCGGATCTATCTTCTACTGTATAATAGTCGTCACCAGCTTCAGATACTTGAGTAGCTTTATAATCACCAAATACTGTTTTAACTTTGTAATTATTCAAAGAAACAGGATTTAGATTTTCAGCTAATACTTTAGTATAGTTTTCATTGAAAGCTAAATCTTCCAATACAGCTTTAGTAGCTTCTGTAATACGAGCATTAGTTAAAGCAGTTGTTTGAACTTCTTCATCTAGTTTATTAGCAAAATCGATTACATCATCTACAGTCATATCACTTAGATCTAAAGAAGAAGTGATATTATTATGGAATTTCTTCAAATAAGATTGAGCACTTTTAGCATCTGTAATTTGACTAGCAGCAAATAACATTTGGAACATTGTCACATATTTACGTTCAGCTGCTTTAGCAATCATTTGAGCTTGTTCTACAGATACAGATTCACTTACTAATACTGGGAATACTGCTGTTAAACCTTTTGCTTCTTTAGCAATATTAGAGTTCATTTTAAAACCTGTACTAGAAGTACCACTAATAGTACCTGTGATTCCACGTTTCAATTCATCAAAGTCTAAATCCATCAAGGACAAAACCTTTTTTAAAGGTCCCATATCCGCTTCGGATAATAGAGTCTTATATTCATGCATGAAATATTTCCTCCTGAAATTATAAAAGTAATTATATCGATATAATTATCACTGAAGATAATTACGATAATGTCATAGGATTAGCTCATTACAGCCCTGATTAATTAGTACCCTCTCCGACATATGTATAATAAATTTTTGTATTTTTTTTGTTAGGTGGTGAGACAGTGGCCGATCCTAAAGATTTTATCGAAATAACACGAGACACAGATTACCGTGATGCATTAGGTCCTATAGAAGGAAATGATGATGAAGCAGTAATGCATATGTGGGGACGTGCTAATGACGATAATGAGGATATAGTAAAATTAAAATCAGAGGTACTATCTCATGAATCCGACATGAGAAAGACTATGAGAGCAAATGGTATCTACGAACCAGATGATCTTAAGTACTGGTCTACATTCTACAGACTTCCAAGATTAGACCCTTTTAATCATGTTCAGGGTGCTAGAGAGTATGTATTCTTTACAAAACCAGATCTTCCCATCTTAAGATATAATGATGGAAGTCCAGATGATAAATCTAAATCTGGATGGTTATCTGCTGAAGCTAGTCAGATCCCATATTTTAATTGGTTATATAGTCATGGATACCTATATACTGTTTTAGAAAATCTTTGCTATGGGGCATCTGATGGTAGTTCTGGTAGATCTTGTCCATTTGTTAGAATTTTAAGTAATAGAAAAACGTCTAATATAGATATTCCAGATATTGCAGTAGACGAATTAGAAACTGCTCAAAATATGTTTGGGTCTAGAATCTTATATCCTAAATCTTCGATAAGCTCCGACGAAAATATAGATTTTAGTGTAGAGTTTGAAGATACTAGATATCTAGAAATCTATAACTATTTTAAAACTTATGATATTGCACGACAACTATCTTGGTTAGGATTACTACCTCCTAAGAAATCTTATATTATAAATAAGATACTTTATTCTCATATGAGTATATTTAGATTCTTAGTAGATGATGATGGTGAAACTATTCTTCACTTCTCTAAATTTACAGGAGTATTTCCTAAATCAATCTCTAGATCTTCATTTAGTGAAATCCCTCAATCTGGTCCTTTAAAGGTTACTATCGGATTTAAACTAAGTGGATTCTTTGAAGATATGGAACCTAATATCTTATCAGACTTCAATTCATTAATATCTCTATGGAAAAAAGGTAGTATGACAGCAGCCCCTCCAGAGAATGAAGTTGATATTTGGGATGAAAGTATCAGTGCAGTATCTGGTGAGAATGTAGATTATCCATATATAGTATTCCCTAAAGAAGCTGATTGGAGAGGTTATAAATTGCCATTACTTAAATGGGGTAAAGATGAACCAGAATCTCAACCTCAAATACTTGGTATGGAAAAAGGACCTTATAACCAAAACTTCAAAAATAATAATAAAACTTTATATTTAAAGAAAAAATGGTTTAGACGTGGAACTGAAGAATAGGAGAAGACATGGCATATTATACTACTAATATACTTAGTACGGATATCTATAAAGTAACAGACTTTATAGAAGGTCTTAAGTCTAAGTATATCGATATACCAGAAGATACTCTGGTATTAGGTGTTTATGGTTATCTATCTTCAATCTTTGGTAACTTAGCTGAGAATACAGCTATCATGGCTTCAGAATATTCTATGGAAGCTATTCCTACAAAAGCTAAATATGAAAGAAATGTAATCTCTCATGCATTGGCTTTAGGGATTAATAGTATTACTGCAAAGCCTGCTCAGATTGAAGTAACCATCAACTTACCAGAATCTCAAATGGTTGCCAATATGAAGAATAACAAATTTGTTATTGACAAAGAGTATATCTTCTATATTGGTGAAACTACAAAATATCCATATGTATTAGATTATGATATCATAGTAACACGTCACCATCTTCCTACTGGTGAGGTATTATATACTGCTGCATATGAATTAACTGATACAAATAAATTATCTACAGTTACTAATCCTTATTTACCATATTTGGGTGTAGTAAATATTTCTGGCGATAGAATGATCTCTATTAAGACTACTATCAGACAGGTTACTCATACTCAAATCTATAAAAAGATTATTGTAAATAACCCATTAGAAACTAAGATCTTAAACTTCACATTCGAAGATCAATTAGCATATTTCTATGTAATGGTTTCTGAAGAACAAGAAGATGGCACTTATAAAGAAGCTGTATATTATGAACCAATCTATGATGGTTTATATGATTATACTACAGACTCTAATAAGAATTTCATCAACTACATGTATCTGGATGAAAAGACAATTCGTTTAAGATTCAATAGAGAAAACCAACCAAGAAGAAATGCTGAAATCACAGTTCATGTATTTACAACTCTTGGTAGTAAATGTAATTTCAAATTAAATCAATATCAAGAATTGATGTCTTATAAATCTGATAAATATCCATATATGGGTATGTATCTAGTTCTTATGAGTGCATCTGACTCTCAATATGGTGATGATAAACTTACTATTGATGAATTAAAACAAGCAATCCCTGCTGAAGCATTATCTAGAGGATCTATCTCTACTTATACAGATTTAGATAACTTCTTTAACTCTCTTCAAAGAGATGATTGCCGTTTATATTTATTAAGAAAAGTCCATAATCAAATTGAGAGATTGTATTATGTATATCTTATGATGAAAGATGGAGATAATGTTATTCCTACTAATACAATCACTGCAGATATTGATTCTGATGTATTCTCCAATAATAATAAGAGCAATATGATTATCAAACCAGGTGCTAAATTCTATGCAGATCCAGTAACTGGAACAATTAGAAATGTAACTGCGGATGATGAAGCTACTATTAATAGTATGGATGATAATGGGTTCTTATATATGAATCCATATCTAATGTGTATTAATAAAAGCCCATTCTATGTATCGTATTATTTAACTCTTGTTAATTACTATAGATCATTATATTTTGAATATGTAAATAACTCATCTTTGATTCAATTTGTAGCTACTACAGTTCATGCTCATAGAGAATTTTATGATGATTATGATACATTCAAAATTGATATGACTTGTTATCAATCTATTGGTACTGACTTCCAATTGGTTAAATATGAAGAAGACGGAGTTACTATCTCTGAGTTGAATTTCAAAGTATACGCCGTTCTTTATAGAACTGATAATGATGGAAATGAGTACCCATTCAAATATCTAGAATCTAATCTTATGAGCTATAACCAAAATGGTTATAAATATGATTTACAATTTAAATTTAAGCTCAATGATATTATCTCATCTAAAGATACCTATATCTATTCTCCAAGTGGTATGCATAATATCAAGAATGGTAAAGATCTAGGTACTTATTTGCCAACAAATGTAAAAGTTAAATTCTTCTTTGTTGCTAAAGAAGATAAAGAATATGGCAAAGATTATGAGATTAATAAAAAGAAAGGAAATCTAGATAATATAATTCCAGGTTTAGATGGATGGAGTTTATTAAACGTATACTCTGCTGGTGATGCTGGTTTGGATATCTTCTATGATTATAGCGACTTCAATAACTCTTATATTGCTTTAAACAAAGATGAAGAAGCTGGTACTTATGGATATAGAATTCATAAAATGCCTGTAGTAAGATATACTTATCTTAATTCTAATGAAAGAATTAATAAGCTAGTAGAAATGATTGATGAACGTAGATTATATATTCAACAAGCCACATTCTTGCTAGAAGATTCCTTTGGTATTGATTACAAATTCTTCAATACTTATGGACCTTCTAAAATGTACAATATCGATAGAGAATCTAATATTGATAAGATTAACCTTTCTCTTAAATTTGAAATCAAATTCCAATCTAAGGAAGAAGCTTCTTCTGTATTGGATGATATTACAAATTCTATTAAAGAATATATTGAAGATATGAATAACCTTACAGATCTTCATATGCCTAACCTTATCACTTATATTACAAATATCTATCGTGAACAAATTGTATATATTAAATTCATTGGTTTGAATAACTATGAATCATTACATCAATCCATCTATAAAAATCCTCAATTAGAAGATAACTACTTTAAAGAAACTCAAACAGTACCAGAGTTCATTAATGTAAATACTCTAAGAGATGATAAACCTGATATTACATATAAGATCGTTGAGTAGATATTATGGAAAATAATATTAATAAAAAAGAGAGATTAGAAAGAAGGAGTTCTATCTCTCTTTCCTTCAAATTAGATTTGCAATTATTTGCAGAGCCTCCTTCTGGTGACCCAAACCTTCCAGATTATAAATCTGAAGATCCATTCATGAATAATGATGATATTCCTTTATCTACTGATAGTAATAGAAGAAGCAACCCATATAATATAGAGCATATAGATAAAAGATATAAAGCTTGGGCTACTTATATGATCAATATTAAATATGAAAGTTTAGATGATTGGTTTGCAGTTCATGGTATCCATTATAGCGGCAATGTTAGTGTTTGGCCAAATGGTATTGAATTTGTAGCTTCTTCAGAAACTGGAAATATACCATCAGATGATGATAAGGAGAGAATCAAACATTATTTCGATTCTCTAGTTTATGCATCGTCAGCAAATAGATTTATAGCAAGTCCTAAGCTATCAGTAAATAAAAATACATTTTTCAATGATAAATCGTTGTCAAAGATAATTCCAAATATTAACTTTTCTAAATGCACCTCTGCTGTTGAGATGTTTAGATATGATAGAGGTCTAAGCTATCCTATTTTTAGAAATAATACTTTTTCGCCATCTACACCGATTGATATGACTAGAGCATTCGCAGATTGTTTTGGAATTGAAACTTTTGAATTTGATACAGGTGGAACTTTATATTTTTCTGAGCATGGATTTGATGAAATATTTTTAAATTGCTCTCAACTTGTATTAGTTGGATTATCGAAGGTAAATATGTCTAGAGTAGAAAGACTTTCTGATAGTTTTAAAGGTTGTACAAATTTAGAAAATATTGTTGGTACTTTAGACTTATCTAATTTAAGATATGATGAAGATACTTTTAATAATCACAAAGCCTTCAAAGATTGTACCAAAATAAAAAATCCTATAAATGTTTATATAAAAGATCAAACTGTAGAAGACTCTTTCCCTAGGGAGTTAATGACTGCAAATGGTGGATTTAAAAGCACTCTTGCAAAATATCTAGGATTAGAAGAGAATAAATTAAATCTTACAACTGGATAAGATGTATTATGATATAATGATATCACTTGACATCTTAATGAGGCTTTATCGAGCCTTTAAGATTCGAAGTGATAACACTTATATAATATTTTGAAAAGAAAGGAGGAGTGCATTCATGGCAGCTCCAAGTATTACTATTATGGATGAATCAGATAAATCTGTTACTAACTGGGACGCTGGTGTCGTTCAAGCAAGTAATGAATCTGCTGTTTTCTCTATATATGTATGGAACAATCGCAATGGCTCTACTGCTATTTCTGACTTAAAAGATGTAACTATTACAGCCCTCGATATTGACGGTTCTTCCAACGGTGAATTAGTTGCTGGCAAATGGGTTCGTGTAAACGTACCTAAAGTTGACGGTAACGTTTCTACATGGACACCTGTAGGTGGTTCTGATGGTAAACATCTCCAAGCAGAAGCAGTTACTGCAGCTAGTGATTTCACAATCAAAGGAACAGTTAACGATGGTAATAAAAATACTACATCGTCTAAACAAAACTACTGTAAAGTGAATTTGAAAGTTGTTGTACCTGTAAATGCTACACCTGGTACTAAAACTTACAAAATTCGTGTTAATGGTTATTATGTATAATAGGAGGTAAATTACATGGCTGCAAATTTGGGTCCAGTAATTACATTATATAATGAAGCCAATACAAGCCCAGTAGACACTTGGTCTGTTGGTACTGTAAAAGCTCAAGAACCTTCTACTCCATTAGTGGTTAATATCTGGAACAACCGTGGTAATGATACTGAAGATCATTCTGACCTTCGTGAATGTACTCTTACTGTTTTAGATGCTAATGGTAATACAGCAAATGAAGACGTAGCTCGTGATAAATGGATTGAAACTAAGCTTGCTTCCGATTCCGATTGGTTAAAAATCGGTGGTTCTGGTTCTAGCTTCGTATCCAAAAAAGTTACAGCTAATACTGCATCTGCTGGTGAAGGCGTTTTAAAAGGTACTATGAATAATGGTCGTGTGGAAACAAGTGGTACAAACGTTGCTACTGTATCTTTCCGCGTTAATGCACCTATCAATAGTACTCCTGGTAACAAAACCTTTAAAATTCGTTTAACTGGTTATTACACCTAATAGGAATCAACCCCATCCCATTAAATTGGGATGGGGAATTCCTGTGTTTAAATAAAAAAAAATGAGAGTGATCAGGTTCTCATTTTTTTTTACTAGTAGATATTAGTGTTGGTTTCAATACCGTAAACGGTCAGTTCAAATTTACCATAACACAATATCTACATCACTTTCTGGATCGAATCCAGTTTTTTCAATACCGTAAACGGTAAGTTTCATATACAGCACCTCCTTTGTTGGTAGATGTTTCACTATTATAGTATATAATTAAAACTAAATAGTTTTACAATTAATGATTTCCTATACTAATTATTAATAGTAATAAATTAATAAAGGAGACAACAATGTTCGAACGAGTAAGCAACAAAGAATGGGCAAGAGCTTTAGAAGATTTAAAAACTAATAATCCAGGATTGTGGAATTATGTATATTCTAAAGATATCAAAGATGAGGATTATGATATCGATACAGTAGAACTTCCTAGAAGATCTACTCCTTTTTCTGCAGGATATGATTTCTATTCTCCATTTGAAATCAATGCAATTCCTGGTTTAAGATATCTAGTACCTACTGGTATCAAATGTCATTTATCAAATATTAAAGGATCTAATACTGTTGTATTAGAAAATCTTGTATTAAAGATTTATCCTAGATCATCTTATGGTATGAAATATGGTTTTAAGTTTGAGAACACAATTTCTGTGATCGATAAAGACTATTATGGGAATGAAACCAACGAGGGCCATATCTACGTTGATTTCTCTGTGGAAAATCCTATCCATATTAATAAAGGTGATAAATTCTGTCAAGGTATTATAGAGAACTTCTATGTATTTAAAGATGAAATTGAGCCTTTAAACAAAAAAAGAACTGGTGGTATGGGTTCTACTGGTAAATAGATATAGGTTACATTAAGTAATTACTTTCACTTATAAAATAAAGAGGTGCTTTTACAATGGATGAAAAACAAACATTATTAAAACAGATCAAGGATATTTACTCTGCTCCTACGACAAATCCTGCTAACTTCCAACAAATTCAAGCTTTCTATCAAGAAGTAAAAAAAGCAGAAGAAGTTACAAATGATATGCGTTTGAAAGTGCATAATATGGCACATGGTCTATTCTTAGACTAACTATCTTATAATAGAAATAATCCCTTTCTTTCAAAACTTTTCTATTGCATTAAATGCCCCGTATACTCATTACGAGTATACGGGTTCATTGTGTTTATTATAGAAGAGTAATTTTCTTTTCAAATACTTTATTGCATTCTAGTGTAACAGACTCTTGTTCTTCATAATCTCCGTACTGCATACAGAGCTTGCCTTCAAAATCTGTATTTTTCATAGTAATGATTACTTTTAATTCCATAGCTTGACCTACAGGAACATCTAGAATCAATTCAAAAGAGTATTGAGGAGTTTCACAATTATAACCAATGAAATGATTAGTTACAGTACCAGGAATTGTTTGAGGTACTCCAGGAATTGGATTATAATCGAATGCTGCTTTCTTATATTGGATTACGTTGCGATAATCAGCTTCTTCGCATTCTGTCAAACGTAGATATACTTCAGAGTCTTCATCAGATTCTACAAATACTTTAATATCTTTATTTCCTACATGGATGACACCATCTTTTGTATTAAAGTAAATTTTAGATCCATTACCAAGTAAACCAAATTCTTTAATCTCATCTTTACGACTATCTACTTCTTTATTGTAGTCATGATTTTCGCCATCATTAGTAAATTCATATACAGTAGAGCCATCTTCACGATTTACAAACCAAATAAACATTTGTTTAGATACTGGAGAGATATCATGAGAGATAAAATCATTAACAGGTGTTTCCATTTTATTTCCTCCTAAAATAGTTAAGAATTTATAAAAAACAAAGACGGTGAATGGAATAACCCATTCACCAAATCTTTGTCTGTGAGAGAAGTTTACTATGTATCGAAAAATATAAGGCGACAGAGGAATTGTGTTGTGATTGAGTGATTTATTTTGAGGTATGTATCAGATCGTTCCATCTGATTGAGTTTGACATGAATTTATTTGTTTGAACCTTTTGATAGCAGCTTTTGGATATGTAATGGTTGTTATGCGGATTGTGGCATATATCAAAAGGGCACATGCGTCGTATTAGAGTGCTAATATTCATTTCCAGGGGGTAACTGGGTTGGGAGAATATTCCGTTCTTTTCAAGTGGTAAGATTCATGTATATTGCGTGTTTTGTGTAGAGTTCTATCGCCTTACATTTTTCTACTATTTTGTCATATTCGTATTAATTATTAAATCTATTCTTATAAGAATCTTCTTCTCTTATAAATTCCACAACAATCTTTCTTTGATGAGGTTCAGGAGTATGAGTAAATCCTCTTATATCACTTTTAAATTCTCTAATAGTTTCTTTGATAGGAAGATTTATATCATCTGGAATTCTGTTTAGGATATCATTTACTACTCTATCTTTAAAACTTTTAACCCTTTCTTCTACATCTGGAAAGATTTCTTTCTTTGCTATATTATACATAGCAATTCCAAATTCTTTGATCTCGTTTTGCATTTCGTTTTTCTCCTTTAAAAACATCTTGTAGATATATCTCTACCATAATTATAGTATATGCTTATAAACCGGCTTAAGCGCTAGTAACATAAAGTAATGGCTTATTCTATTTATACTCTAAGACGGCCAGAGTGTAGGTAGGTAACCCATTGAAAAATTAAATACGCGATGACGATGTTGCTATTGTTAAAGTTGTTTAAATTTTAAATTGCCTCTTTGTTTTACACATACTTTGTTTTCTTTTTTCGTTGCTAAGATTGTTTCATTTTAGAATGTGTCCTTTACTTTTCTCAGGACACGTCCTCCTAAGCGAATATAAATATATTTATTTACATAACACACACGTTCGAAAAATTACCCCTAGAGCGCTAGGCTCTAGGGGTCTCCTCTTGTGTCATTTTTTAGATTTAGCTAATTTATATTCATAAGAAATAATAGAAACAAATAATCTGAAGTAAATATCAATTACTTCGTCAAATCTTACATCATCAAAAGATCCAGTATATGAAGTATTACCAATCAATGTTTCTAATTCATCAACCTCATTACCACTGAATGTAATATTCTTAAATTGAATGATAACTTCTAAATCTTTACCTAGAAATTCTCTATTCATAATCTTTTCAAATGCTGATTCTATTTCTTTAGAAGGATAACTACCACCAGCAGCACCTGGATGACCACCGCCAGTAAAGTATTTATTTGCAATCTTACCTAGTGGGATAAGTTCTTTTATCTCTTCATTATCGGTATATAAAGAGAAGGAGAATCTATTTCTATTATCTACAAATCTACCAATAATCTTAATATCTTCTCTATTATCTTCAAATCTTTGGGAGAAACCAAATCCATTAATACAATGGAATACTAAATGATCTTCTTCATTGAAGACATGATATTCATAAACAGGATCTGCTTCTCTAAGAGCTTGCATTTCTTCTTGGAAGATTGTATATAACTTATGACCATGATAAAGAATATCTTTAATATCTGGAGTAAGATATTGTTCTTTACCATCTTCTTCATAGAAGTAATTACCTCTCCATAAATTTTGCCAAGTATTGCAATATGGAGCAAGAGTTCCAATCTTATTATACCATTGATTTAACCATGCTGCTGGTTTATAACTAATAGGAAATTCTACATCTTGTTTTAAATCAAATAAAGAAATCAACCCAACTAATGGAGCTTTAGATTTATATACTTTGATAATTTCCTCACCAGCACTATTATCTCTAAATGGATCTAAATTTAAACCTTCGATAATCTTATCAGATAAAGATGCTGAGTTAATAGCTTCGATGCAATTATACAACCAAGCATAAGTTAACCAACAGCCACATTGCCTAGTATCTAAAATATAAGTAAAATTATTATGCTCATTACAAAGAGCTATAGGGTTTTGATATAAAGAGGTAATATGATGATCGATCCAAATTACTTTGTCGTAATATTTTAGGATCTCTTCTAGTTGATCATTCTTGAGAGACAAATCTACAATAAAAGCAATATTTGTTCTTGATTCTATAGCAGGATTATTAAGCATTTCTTCTATTTCATTAGAAATAGCATTCCCAGAATAATTATATCCTACAAACTTCATACTTCTTTGAGTTTGGAATTGTAACAATTGACAAATTAAAGATGCTGCAGATTCCCCATCTAAATCTGTATGATGAAATACTGTGACTGTATTAGCAGCTTTTCTATTATCTGCAAAGCATACATGTTCTAGACTCTTTAAAGTATCCATATCTAATACTTCAGTTAAGTCATTATTAAAATGGAATAAAGCTAATGGTTCTCCATTTTCATCTTTGATTCTATACTCATTGTATCCATTATAAGTTGTTAGATTTTCTTTTTTGGAGTATGAAATTCTTACTCCATCAGCATAAGATCTAATGTAGTCAAAGTTACCTACAGTATTCTTAAAATCTTCTTCTATATATTTATCAATATCTTTGTATTGAAAAGTTGTAAACACTACACTTCCTCCTTAAGCAGTAAAAAAATAGAGTGCCCGTGATGAGCACTCTATTATCTTTATCTTGATAAGACCCAATTAGAATTCGTATTGGGAGATATCGACATCTTTGATTAATGTGAATTTATCATCATTAACCTTTCTCATTTCTTCGATTTCTCTAGTAATATCTTCAGTTGTGTATCTCAATAATTTTCTATTATGAGGATTCAATGTGGATACGCCGATTTCAATATCATTCAAGGAACCCAAACCTTTTGCACGTTCAATATTCTTAGGCTCAGATTTTCTGAAAGTACTGATCAATTGATATAAACCAATTTTATGACCATTTAAAAGATATCTCTTTTCAGATTTATCTAAATAACCTAATAAGATAGAGCATGCATTGATCAATTGTTCATTAAAGATAATTGTGTGTTCTCTATCACCATTAATACCATTTACCAAGCCATTAAGTAATACAGCATCTCCTTTTCTTTCTATTTTGAGATACTTATATTTCTTACTAATCAATTTCTTGAAATCATTGAATTTATTAAATGCTTCTTTTCTTAATAGTAATAAATCTTCTAATAAGATAGGATCAATCATATAGTTATTGGCAATGCGTTCCATATAGAAATCATAGTTGTTATTATTGATAATAAGTGAAGAGATTTCAGACTTAGTGAATTCTTTCTTCGTCTTTTGATGTACAACTTTATTTGCTTTTACGAACTCATCCCTCACATATTGAGTGAAGTCATCTTTATCAATGAAATACTTCCATTTCTTAGTACCCTTATCTACATGATATAATGGAGATAATACTGCATATACTCTTCCTTCTTCAATTAAAGGACGGCAGTAAGTTAATAAGAATTTCAAGATCAATGTTCTAATATGGAAACCATCATAATCGGCATCGGCTAGAATAATGATCTTATCATATTTACAATTAGAGATATCAAAGTTCTTACCATATCCACAACCAATGATTGCTAAGATAGCTTGAACTTCTTCATTCTTCAAGAACTCTTCTCTAGACTTAGAGAATGCATTTGGCATCTTACCACGAATTGGGAAGATAGCTTGATACTCATTACGAGAAGTTTGGCATGGAGAAGCAGCTGATAACCCTTCTACAATGAATAACTCTAAATGATCTTTCTTCTCTGCTTTGATAAATCCTTTAGGAGTACCAGAGATTGTATTGGTTTTATACTTCTTAGAGATATTAATCTTTTCTTTATCTGCTTTGGTACGAGCTGTTGCTACATCTTTTAAGAAGTTACAAAGCTTTTGTAAATCATCTGGGTTCTTCTTAGACCAATCTTTTAATGCGTCAATAGTTACTTCTCTAACAAATGGTGTTAGCTCTTGAGTTTTACAAACATTCTTTGCTTGACCATCAAACATAACGTCCATATGAGCTGCTGCTACGATACCAACCAAACCAGTCAACACATCAGAGTTAGTTACTTCTAACTTCTTCTTATTATTTGCTAAGAAGATCTTATTCATATAACCTTTAAAGAAATCGCATACACCTTTAAAATAACCAATAGATGGAGTGGATAATTGAGTATTTACTGGAGAAGTGTTTGCAAATGTCATTACATCTGGACCAGCATTCACATTTGCTACATAAGTCATAGCAACTTCTACTTTCATCTCACCAGTATCGTGAGTATAGATGATTGGTTTAATCATAGGCTTATCAGTTTTATTGATAAGATATGTAAGAACACCATCTTTATTTACTAAGTGATCAGTAAAAGTAGTACCATCTAAAAGATGTGCAGTATAGAATACTTCAGCACCAGGTTTTAACAGTGGTACAATATTAGATACTAAACGATAAATGTCTTTATGTCGTAATGTGATCTCACCCATGATAGAGAAGTCTGGTTCAAAATCTACTACAGTACCTTGAGCCCCAGCTGGGTATTTGATTTCTTTAGGCATAAAGATTTCTTTACCATCAGGACCTTTCTTACCAGTTCCATATTTCTTTAAAGGTTCACCTTCAGAGAATTCGATTTGATAAGCTTTACCTAATCGATAAGTGGTAACAGTGAATCTAGAAGATACTGCATTTGTACATTTAGAACCTACACCATGAAGACCAGATGGATATTCGCCTTTATGTTTTTCATAGTTTGTAGAAGTATGTTCCCTACTAAATACACGAACAATATCTTCTGCTGGAATACCACGACCATTATCGATTACTACAGTTCTAAAAGAACCTTCCCAGAACTCAATCCATACTTTATCACATGGAGACACCAGTCTATTCAATTCATCTGTAGCATTTTGAAATACTTCTCGAATAGCATTCAATTGACCTTCATTACCAGTTGAGGATAAATATTGACCTGGGTTCTTTCGAACGGATTTAGCAAAGGATTCAAGACTCTTGATCTTTTTAGAGTAGTCCTTGATATTAGCTGTCATCTCTTTGGAGAGATTAGAATTATTTGGAATCTTCATTCCATTCTCCTTTCAATTTTAATCAAAGAATACTATTTTGTTATTATAGCTTCCATTATTATAGTATACAACTACTATATCATTTAGCTCTATTACCAATAATTTCTTTAACTTGTAAACCTTTGTTGATATCGCACATAACTCTCACATATGTAGGTAGTTGGAATTCTTTCTTTCTTACACCACCATCATAATATTTGATAGTATATCTGTTGATAATATAATCGTACAATTCTTTTAGGTCATTGTATCTAATTCCATATTTTTCAGATACTAGTGAAATCATAAGATCTACATCATGATCAGTATATTCAGCCAATGAAATAAAATAGTGAGGATCATTAAAATGGGATTTACAGTCTTTAGGAAAAATAGATGCCAATGTTAAGGCATGAATTAATATCTCTTTATTAAATACTAAAGTTTCATACTTCTTAAGTCTATCTTCTACCTCTACAAGCAATTCTGCTGCAGTCATACTAGTGGTACTAACCGTATTAGTGTTTGTGTCGAAATACTGTTTTTTGAGCATTATAATCTCACCTCATAAGCCATAATTAGAAGAAAAAATAATGAGTTTTATTAAATTTCTCATTATTTAAAAGTCCATCAGGATATTATTAATAATATCCCGATAAGACTTCATATAAAATGTTAATCATATACATCTTCTGGAGTCACTCCAACTGCAGCCATTTCTTCCCAGAAAGAATCTTCATCTCTTTTACGTTGTTCAGCATAATATGCTCGTTCTTCAGCTTCTTCAATTTCTGCTTTAAGATAAGCTGGATTGGAGAACCATCCATGAAGATCATTGAACCCTTTAGCTATCTTCATGATTTGGAATCTAATCATATCTTTATCAGATTCTTGATCTCCCTCTCCTATGATCTTATTAAATTCTTTATCTGATTCACATGCTAAGTTTGTAAAGAGTTTTGATAAAAGAATAATAGGTTCTGGATTTCTAGAAAAGGCGTCTTCATATTTTTCACAATTTAGATAATATCTTTCTGCAAAGTATGAAGGACCAATACTGAATTTAATATCATTAATTTCTAGATTGATTCTATCCTCATCTTTTACAATTTTGACAGAAACATTTCCTTCATAGTCTTCATGATATGAGTATTCAATATCTTTAGGAATCATAAGAACTAATTCTTTGCAAAGTTCTGGAAGACGTTTTTTAATATCACTATATAACATAATCAATCTACTCCTTCTTAATCAAACATCAATTCATTCATGTAAGCAAAAACTTTTCTAGTAGCATCTGTATTACCGTGCTTAATTCTAGCATTTTCATCTTTGATTACATAGCTAAAACGTACGCCATACAATGTATCTAGATCTACTTTATCAAATTCCATAAATAAAATACTATAGCCATTATCTACAGGGAATTTCAATCTAACTGTAAATTCACGACTGTTTTTATAAATACCAGATGTAATCAAAATTGGTTTGCCAACTTTCTTAGCTACTTTAATAACAGTAGCCATATCATTAGAATAATTGCCAATCAGTAAAGCTCTAATTACATCTAAGAATCGTTCACTATATGTAGGTCTTTTTTGGGATCTTATTAAAAATTTTACACCATCATACTCAAAATATACTTCAACAATTTTGTCATTGATATTATAGCCTTTAACTTCGATGCCTCCTATATTCCACATATATAGGACTTCGATATATTCTGTTTCACTTTGTTGGACAAATTCAAAATCTTCTGCTATCATAATATTATACCCCCATTTTAAAACAAATTATTCTTTATTTCCTAAAAGCTTTTGTATCATATCAAGAGCAATATGAATACTTTCCATATTCATATTAAGTAATCCATAAATATGATCATAGTCTTGTGCTTTAAGCTTATTTAATTTACACACTTTATGTTTCCAAGTATTCACTGATAAATATAAAAATCTGCCAAAGTCATCTAATACTTCTGTATTTCCAATATTTATAGTTTCTTCAAGAAGATTTAATTTACGATCTTTTAAATAAATAGTAGCACCAGTTACGTTCATCTTTATATAGATAGCATTAACTGGTCTAAAACAATCTTCAGGTTCTTTAGTCTCAGATGGTTCGATATTATCATCAGAAACAAAATATAAATCCTTACTCAAACCAAAACTAACGTCAAATTCTGGATATCTATTTCTATATGGTAATTCCATATCAAGTTTAATGCAAGTAGTCACAATAATATCAGATATAGCTCTGATGTTGAAATTAATAATCTCCATATAAGAATTAATAAACTTCATTTCTTCCAATCTTGTCATACTCATAATACTTCTCCTTTTAAAAAAATAATCAGGTATGGGATTTCTCCCATACCTGAAATTTTATTTAGATTATTTTACAATGCTACCATAGGAGTCACGTTTGATATCTTTATTAGATTTCAATGCATGAACTCTTTCTAGTTTGCCATTTTGTTCAACTTCGAAACGAAGAAGTTCTGGTTTGAATTCATCAACCAAACGACCATCGATAGGAGCGTTGATTTCTTTAGCACGTTGGATTGCACGATGAACTACTTCAGCAAATTCATAACGAGTCAATACACGATCGCCTTTGAACATACCATCTTCATAACCAATGATCAAACCACGTTTAGCCAAATCATCTACAGCTTCAAATGCCCAATGATTTTCAGGAACATCTGGGAATACTGTATTTTGATCTTGAGGTAAATCTGCACCAAGAACAGCATTTAGGATCGCAGTAATCTTAGCATTTTGAGCTTTCATTGCTTCCATTTCACGTTTCATATCTGCAACGTCTTTTGCTACAGCTACTTTAGAACGGGAAACACCAGATTTAGCACCAACTTTATAAGATACACCAGCATTAACAACTGTATCACCATTACCAACAGTAGAACCAACTGTGAACATTAAGTCTTCGTTAGGACGATAAGCAGCACCCAATGCTACAGAGTTAGAACTATGGAAATGACCATAACCAGCCATTACATCTAATTTGTGATCAGGATCGAAGTCCAATGGATGTAATGCGGCTAATGCAGCAGTACCTGCAATACCACGTTCGGAGATTTTGTGGTTTTTAGCAACTTTATCGGAAAGACCATTGATTGCATTAGCATTGGAGTTGATCTGGTTAGGAATGTTTTGATCTAAATCGAAACGTACCAAGCCATCTGCACCAACGGATGCATTGATATGGTTACCATTAACAAAGTTTAAACCTTTGTCTGCCATTACTTTATTTGTAGCACCACCATTTGCTTTATAGGATACAGGTAATACTTTAGCAGCTTCGTTACCATCAAATTTGAATGTTGTAGTGTCTGCTGTATGATTAGCACCAGTAGTTGTTTCTACTTTGATTACAGAATCACCTTCAAATTTATTAGCAGCTTTAGCAATATCTGTTACAGTATTTTTGCTTACATAGATACCATATTGTGCATTAGCATCACCAGTAGATTTACCATTAGTAACTCTAACAGCAGCAATGTTATCAACTTGGTTATCAGTAATAACGGATTCAGTAGAAATACTATCTTTTAATTGTTTATAGTTTACAGCATCTGTATCTTCTGTACCATTAGCAACGTTGATGATTTTGTGATTGCCATTATCTAAACCTTTATCTGTTAAAGATACATTGTCAACAGCAGTACCACTACCATCTACTGTGGAAATATGAATACCATCATATTTGTAGTTTGTGTGATATTCAGATTCAGAACCATCTCCACGATGAGTCATGTTGACACCTTCAACTGTGTAGTGAGATTCATTATTACCATCGCTTAGGTTTACTGTGTTAAGATTATTCAAATCTTTAGCAGTAGATACTGTGTATGTACCATTATCTTCTGTTACTTCAATATTGTCGCCAGCTGCTACTACAGTTTTATTAGCTTCAACGTAATCTTTCAATTGTTTAACGTTGATAGCATCTGTATCAGCAGTGCCAGCTGTTACATTATGAATTTGTTGATCGCCAGCGGAAATGTTAGTAGTAGTGAATTCCACATGTTTGCCATTGGAATCAGCAACCATACCGTCTAGATTATAGCTAGCAGCATCTAAAGTATTACGATCTTCAATAGCGATACCATTTGCTGTATACTTAGTATCTTTATCGCCATCGAAAGTAATCATGCCGTCTTTGTTAGTAACAGAATGTTTAGGGTCTGTTACTTTACCAAAGTTTACAGAGTCCATATCAACAAGGTCTTTATTGACATTTACTTTGTATTCTTTACGGCCGAATGCATTATCAGTAGAAGTTACAGTAGTATTAGTACCATCAACCAATGTGTTGTACTTTTGAGCTTCAAGAGCTACGTCATACAATTGGCTGCCATTGATAGCATCTGTGGATGTAGAAGATACACGACCAGCTGCTACGTTTTGCAATTGACGTGTATAACTAGTTACACCACCAGCACCGGCACGACCATTAGTACCGAAGCTTACAACAGAGTCTGGGTTAGAACCGGCATAAGTGGAATTACTGAAACGAATATCTGTTGTGTTATCCTTAATATTGGATGTACCAACAGCTGATTCTGTAACAGAATTGGTACCAATTGCAACGCCATTTTGAACGTCAGCAATAGTATTATTACCTAATGCTAATGCATCGATAGCTGTTGCTGCAGCATGACTACCAACAACTGTTGCGCCTTGGCCTTCAGTAGTGCTATTGCTACCAAAGATTAATTGCTCTTTAGAGTTGTCTTTTACGATATTATTATAACCAAAAATAGCACTTTGATCAGCATCAACAGTACCATTGTTAGCACCAACTACTGTAGTATCATCACCATTTACAGTTGTATCACGGCCAACAACAACAGAAGATACACCTGTGGCTGATACGTTCGTACCAATATTCACAGTTTTGACACCATCTGCATGGATTCCATTACCAATAGCTACAGAAGATTCGCCATTGGAAATAATCCCATTACCAACAGCAATAGTGTCTTGAACCTTAGTTTCAACCCCATTACCAATACCAATAGTATTAAAGTCGGTAGCAACTCCGTTGCCGATACCGATACTATTGCTAAGGTTATTAACAACATTGTTACCAATACCAACACTATTATTACTGTTGGTAGTAACTGCTGTACCGATGCCAACACTATCATTACTATTGGTAGTTACTACCATACCAATAGCTACATTGTTTTTAGAATTAGACTTAACTAATGAGCCAAGAGCAAGAGAATCTTTACCACCTGCTGTAGTGCCATAACCCATAGCAAGTGCGTTAGCGCCAGTAGCATAAGCACCATTACCAATAGCTACTGTATTAACACCATTAGTACGAGCTTGAGAACCAATGGCAAACGTGTTATCTTTTAATGCTTGTGCACTAGAACCAATAGCTACACTGTTTCGACCTTTAGCTGTAGCATATTCGCCTCCAGCCAAGGAGTTTGTGCCAATAGCTTTATTGGAATTACCGTATGCAACAGCATTATCACCATTGATAGTATTGTTGTAGCCTGCTGCAAAAGCACTTGTAGCACTAGCATTAATTGTATTTTGACGGCCAACAGAATATGCACCATGACCAGCATATACATCGTTATACTCACTATTGCTGGATAAAGCATGACTAGGTGTATCACCAGGGGCATCAGTTGTAGGTACGACATATGCACTAGTAGTGCCGAATGCCATTGCGGAAATAATAGCTGCAGTTAATAGAGTTTTGTTTTTAATGTTTTTCATTTCTTCGTGTCTCCCTTTCAGAAATATGAAATATATAATTAAAGAAAAACCAAAATAGTCTTTCTTTAAAAACTAAATTGTTGATTTACTTAACTAATCTTATTCTTCTTCTCGAATTAAGTCTAAAATAGAGTTGCATAGAGCATCATAGTTGTTGCTTTCTAAATATTCTGCTAAAATATTCAATAGTTCTCTATGAACAATTTTTTCTCCAAGCTCAGTATCGCAGTTTCCTATCAATAAACTTTCTGCAGTTCTGATCATTTTAGTTGCCGCAATATCTTGTGTAGCTTGATCATGATACTCTTTAATAGTATCAACTACTTGAGCTTCTGATATTTCTTTCTTGTTGCTATTGTTATTCAATTTAACATTCTTCTTTTCTTCAGCCATTATTTATCCTCCTTGTTCTTACTAAAGTTATAAGACTTGCATTCTAACGGCTCTGAAGTTACTACTTTCATAGAATTGATATTAATAATATTATCTGATATTAATACCTCTACAAAGTATGCCATCTTTGCATATGGCACGAATAGGCTGAACGTATCACCATCAACTTCTTTAGGATAGTTGTTTGGTAACCCTTTAAAATCGTATTGAATTTCTTCAATCTTCTTTTTGGTCTCAATTGTAGTACCATCATCTTTGACTTGTTGAGATTCTGATCTCATAGTTACAAATGACATTCCTACTCTGCTGACTTTGATGAATGATTCATCTTTAGAATCTTTTCCTCTAAATAGATTTTCTACTGGAATTTCTATAACTAAACCATCTTTTCCATCTAAAGCTAATTTTACCATAAAATGTGGGGTTCCAAATAATTCTTCTACCACTCTCAAGAATTCTGGATTTTCAATTAACTTGTTTACATCGAATTCAACAGTTTTCTTAATCTCGCCAATATTTCTTTTATCTGCATATGGGCGATAATAGTTATCTAGAGTTTCCTCTTCTTCATCTTTTGAGAAAAGTTCTACCACAGAATCATACAATGACATGATTTTCCCTCCTTTCTTTTCAAAAAATTTTATACTCTTCTAATTAAGAAATATATCTTTTATTCTAAATATACTTCTCACCTTTATAGTATATAATTATTTTATATTTTAAAATAAAAAAAAAATAAAGAGAAGATGGAATTAACCATCTTCTCTTCATAGTGTGTGATTAGCAATCAATATTAGAGTTTGTTGTGTTAGAAAGAAATATCTGATATAGGATTTGGAATAGTGTGAACTTTGTATGCATTATAATAGATGATGAAATCCTATATCAGATTAAAAAAGATTAAGCTTTTAATATTAAGCTTGTGGTTGAGCAGCTGGTTGTTCTACTACATCTGGAGTAGGAACAGGAGCTACGTTAGGATTAGCGGCTGGAGCAGCTGCTACGTTAGGATTTACTGCATAAGTTGGTTGAGCCGCATTAGCAGTGAAATCTTGAGGAGCCTCTACAGTACCAATTGGGTTTGGACTAGGGAATTGAGGCATTGGTTGTGCTGGAGCTTGCATAGCACCTGGTTGTTGGAATTGTTGTTGAACACCATATACAGGAGCTGTTGGAGCAGCATTATACATCATAGCAGGATTGCCGATGCCAGCTTGGAAGTTGCTAGGGTATAAACCACCGAAACCAGGTTGATTAAAGATGTTACCCAAGATTTGGAATGCGTTAGTTTCATCTGCTGGTTGTAATACGCCATTAACGTTAGTAATCTTTTCAAATGCATTTTTAGCAATACCCCATAATTGTGGGATTTTGTTGAAGAATGCAATCATCATGTAGATATCGCGCATGCTGCTAGTTGGATTAGGCAAGTATGTTTTGATGGATTGATATAAATCATTCATGTTCAAGCAGATTTGTTCAATATCGCCTTTAGCAGCGTTCAAATCGATCAAATTGAAATCAGAGTTACAAATTGGGCAGTGATAACGGCCGTCTGCCAATTTTTCTAATTTAATATTACCGTTTTGATCTTTGTGTGTACAAAGTGCACGAAGATACTCATCGCGAGTGAGTTTTGTTTGGAATGCTTGAGGTGCTTTTTGGATCTCAGACATTTCTTCAGGACTCAACAATTGAGACATTGTTGGGTTTTGAGGAGCATTGTTACCATAAGTCATTCCATTGAATTGTTGGCCATAGCCATTGTTAAAATTGTACATAAGTTTTTCCCTCCTAGGATAAAAATGGAAAAAGCGATACCCAGATGATATACCTCATAACGAGGTATATCAAATTGGTATCATTATTATAGTTTACAACCGAAAATTTATTTAGAATGGTATTTTCAGATGCAACTAAATTACATTTGTTTATAAAAGTGTTATACTGATACTAAATTTTTATTAGTATGAAACTGGATGAACTGTTTTATCATATTCTTCCAAATCAGTAAAGTTACGTTTTCCATCAGGGCTGTTTTTATGAGCTTGATTGGAATAAGCATACATACGTTTTCTTTGAATAGCAATATCTGCATTTGTTTGTTCAAATAAACGATGTTTGTTATATTCGATTTGATCTTGAGTCATATTTAAAGCAGCAGCAACAGCTTCAAATGCTTCTTCATTCAATTCACAACGAATATTTTGAATTTCGCCATAATCAATACAGATCATAGCAGCTGGAACCATGGACTTAGCACCAAAACTCATACCAGCAGATGGGGAGTTATGAATAGTACTAGGATTCATTACTAGGAAATATACGAAATAACCTTCAGCATCATTCCAAATTACATTTCCATTATGATAATCTATTACATTCAAACTGTTATCGCATACGACATGAGTAGGGAATTTCATTTTTTCAACAGAACCATCGCCGCGTCTTACTTCAGTCTCAGCTTTTTCACAAAGAGTTCTTAATTTTACAACGTCAACTGTTTCCAAGATTGAATACCTCGCTTTCTAAAAATTAGGTTTATTTGAATGTAAACCTAATTAAGTGATACGAAACCTTGAAGAATGTTTTCAGTTATATTCGTTTTAGGATTTCTTAGTTTGTTCTTGTACTCTACTATTTCATCAAACATTTGTTTGAAATCTTCTTTGACTTCAAAACAAGTAATAATCACTCCATCTATTGATATAGGAACTATATAGTTCTTATACAAATATACCTTACATAGTGGACTTTTGTTATTAGCTTTTTTACACATATGCTTCATATAGTAGAAAAAAGACGTAAATTTAGGATGACGTGGGATATCGTAAAGACATAATCCGTATCGGATTATATTCTTTGCGAATCTATTACGACCTTTCTTATTTCGAAGGTTCGCTCTCTGTCTCATTCTTCTTATAGAATGCTTTGATAGTGTAGTTCTATGAAATATCGAGCGATAGCCATTTATCATTAGAAGAATACCGATTGGTACTTTCTATTGAATTGGTTGTTTAACGTCATCCCTATGCTTCTAAGTTGAACAAAATCACCAGTTTGAATATAAGCTGAAATACCATTATACATAATTTGATACATGATCATTTTAGCATTAGTTTCATTAATAACTTCATTTATCAATCCATTATCCCCTATTTTAGTATAAAGGCCTGGGCAGCTAGATTGTAATGCTACTAAGATAACATTTGCTTTTCTAATATCAAATGCAAGCATATCTAATGCATATTGTAATATTCTTGTATCTGATTTTAATGCTTCTTCAAACTTTGGATTTGTTACAGATCCTCTAGCAATATCTCTGAATAAAAATTTGATGTTTCTTCTGATATGGTCCATGGTAATGATATCATTTCTATTACCACCATACATTTTATCCAAAAACATACTTTTATCTGTTTTCTTATTTACAAACTGTGGTTTGATTTCTCTCATTTAATTTCACCTACTTTCTAATACTTAATAATTTTAATGAGTACTATTTAGTTGGCGAGTTCATCTCTTTATAATAATGAAGTTGTAAGTCACCAGGTTCCATTAAATTAGAATCCTTATCTTGATTAGCATAATCCATTACATATTCATCTAATTCTTCAACGGTCAATCCTTGATCAGGAAAATGCTTTTCAATTAGCATACGCAAAAAAGAATAGATAGATACTTCACGGCCTAATCCGAGATTACCACTCATGACATAACTATTTAAGCAGTCATAATTCATGAATGATTGTAGAAGATATTGGAATACTGTTTCTCTACCTCTGAGAGCTATCCATTCACCTTCATCTGTAGTATCATTACCAGCAAGTACGAATAATAACAAATATGGCTTGTCATCAATAATTATTTCTTCTCTAGTAGTAGGGTCGAATAGCTGTACTATCTGTTTCCGTTCTCTAAATATTGGCATCTAGATCCCTCCTTATATGGTTAAATTAGAACTACACTACACTATTATAGTATACATTTGAAGTGTAGTTTAAAACAAAAAAAGAGGGTTATTACGACCCTCTTCTTCTTTATATTACTTTATAGTATAGATCGACCATTTAAAGAGACCACAGACTTTCTTACAGGAATCATCATACGTCTAACTGGTAATACATAGATACAAGAATTTCTAAATCTTGTAATACCAGTATAATTTAAATTTCTCTGTATATCTCTGTGGAGATGTTCTTCTAAATAAATCCCAGTAAAGTATTGAGACCCTTGAGATATATGAGTAGTGATTGCATAACCAAATTCAAACTTTTCTAATTTAGAACTGAATTTATTATTCATCATAGACTTCATTTCACGTCTTGTTCTATAATCAGATATGAAGTATTTAAAATCACATTTTAATTTCTCAAATTTGATATCTGGGAATAGGTCTGGAACAAAGTCCATCATAAAACTCTTAGCTTCATAACCAGTAATAGACGGATAATTAGTAACTGTGCCAGCTAGACCATTAGCTAGATTAATACCATCTATTCCTACCCTCCAGTTATTCTGTCTACATACTACCTTTTCTCCTATCATAGGAACTGGGCTTGAAGTATTCAATATATTACGTCTAACATAACCATTGAATTGGTCCCTAGTCTTATTGGTACCACAGATAATTGTCTTATAAGCTTTGATCATATCATCATTAAGATCATCTTTAGATATAACCATTACATCGCCATAGTTTCCTATTCTAGGTTGTATACCCTTTATAAGCATATTAGAGATTTCTACTATAGCAGAATGTTTAGCTTGTCGCATGATTTTAGATAATCTAAATACTTTTCCAGTATAAAGGAAACCAGGTTTGTCTGCTACTGGAGGTAACTGATTAAGATCCCCGCATGCTAATATCTTAATACCATTTGTTTCCATCTCTTGTCTCATCTTTAGAGGTATTGTAGAAGCTTCATCGACACATATAAGTTTGATTTCATTAGGGTCTAATGGAGAATATACAAATCTCTTAGTAGTATATTCTTTCCCCATAACACCATCTTTCTCTGTCTTAACTTCTAATTTATACAACCATGAATGGGCCGTAGATGCATTTGAAAATCCATTAAGTCTCATAACAATAGCCGCAGATCCAACGTATGCCATAGGAGCTACTTGCTCTGGTCTTAGTCCTAATTGATCTATAATACAATGCATTACTGTAGATTTACCAGCACCAGCAGGAGCACTATATTGGAATACTAATTCTGATTCGTGTTTATACCAATGAACAGCTGCCTTTATCAATGCTTGCTGTTCATCGGTTAATTCAAAATCTATTCTCATTTTTTAACCTTTTCATTTTCAAGAGCTTCAAAATATTCTTTTTCATAAGCATCATATACAGCAAGAGTTTCTCTTACTAAACTATTAGTCATCGCTTCTAATCTCATATATGCTTCAAGATATTTAGTAGAATCTTTATAATGCATATCTGTTTGAATCTTTGCTCCATTAGAATATAATAACGTCATATATCCATAAGTATCTACCTTTGGAGCTTGATTAGGTTTAGCTGACATGATTTGAGCAGATACAATCTCTGGATGGGATTTTTGTAAATATTGTTTTAATAGCTCATCCATAATAATAGGATTATTATATGGATCGAAGATCAAATCTTTCTTATGAAGAATACCTCTATTGGTATGACGTAAAAACTTTCCTCTCACAACAATATAATCTGGATTTTCGAAATCTTCTTCTGTATCTACGATATAACCCTCATGATCTTCTTCAAGACCAGTAATTCTCATCACATCTTTAATAAATCTCTCAGATAATTCTGGATTAGTACAAGTAGAGGATCTAAAGTCTGTTAAAGATGCAATATCCCCACCTAATACGTTAACTTTTTTCTTTGCCATAATAATTTTCCTTTCTTTTAAATATATCTATTACTAATTTATCAATATCGTTTTTATATTTTATATTTCGACACACTAATAATGAAAGAGGTGATAATAATATGAGTACTCATAACGTAAACTCTAATACTGAGATTGCTATTCTTTTAGATGATTATGTGAATAAATTTCATCCTGGTGAGCAATTATTCAAACTCCAAATGACTGGAGGTATGCAAAATAATAGCCGGGCTTTATATAGAAATCAAGTATCTATTCCTAATCTTATGAATAAAGAAACAGATGGATTAGAATTTGGTGAAGTAAAAAGAACAGCTGTAGTTAAATTAGTTCTTCCAAGAGAAGTTACAAGAACTTATCCAAAGAAATATATCCCAGTAGGTACTAGATTTATCGTCACCTTTTTAAGCGGTGATATTACTAAACCTCAAATTATTGGAATGGAGCAATAACCAATGGCTATATATTATAATAGTGCTAGTCTTAGTATTACTGAAACTCATACTCTTAAAGAGTTTATTGATGCTGGTAATGCTGCTAGCGACAATTCAGATTATAAATCTATTTCTTATTATGAAACTAGAGATGGATTTGAGTTTGTAGTAAAGAATTTGTTAGATGATTACCTAACAGACCTTAAAGAACAATCCATCTTAATAGAGTTATCTTCTCAAGAAGTTAATAAATATAAATACAATCCAAAAATGTTGGCATATAAAATTTATGGCTCTACAAAACTATTCTATATAATCTTACGTTTAAATAACATTTGTAGCACTCATGAATTCACTATCCCAAATAAAACATTGTACCTATTACCTAAAGCTGCTTTGTCTAAAGCTTTATCTATTATTTATAATAAAGAATCTATGGCTATGAATACTTATAATCAAAAACATGCCAAAGATAAGATCATTACACCTGTGAATAAGTTTATATCTAAATCTTATTCTTCTACAGCATCTATTGGTTCTTCTAGTACTTCTTCATCTTAAACAAAAAACAGTGGTATGGGAATATTCCCATACCACTACTTTAATGTGTTTGTTTGTTAAGATGTGGAGGTGGTACTAATAGTATGACCTCTTTCTTTTTATTCTTAGCAAATGGAGAAGAATCTTCACTATCTAATGAGAACTTAGGAGTCATCTCTATAAGCTTTGTATCTTCTACTTTTGTTTGAGGTCTTTCTACCATTGTTTCAGTAGGCATTGATACACTGTTGTCTCTCTTAGGAGTTTTTACCAATCCTGTTCCAGCAGTCATATCAACGGATTTATTTAAAGCCTCTAATCTTTTAGCAGGATTATTTATAGAAACATGCTCTGTTGTACCAAATTTAGAAGTTACCTCTTCAATATCATTATTTATTAGAGATTCTCTATATACTGCTTTTGGTTCAAATAGATCCTCTACCAGTGCTACAGATTTTGGATAGAATGGTTGGAATATAGAATCTAATCTATGAGTAGGAGGAAGTTTATATCTATGCTTAGTCATTTTAATACCAAGATATCTATTACCCTCTTTATCATATTCTGGAACAATAATAAATGTACCATCAAGGTTAGTATCAATCTTAATAGATTCACCAATATTTGCACGGCCTAGTTTCTTAATAGAATCTAGCTTGTTAGCATTTCTTCCCTCATCAATGATTTTCATTGCTTCCCGATTAAGCTGTGATGCAGTTATTACTGGAATCTTCTTAGAGATTGCAAATGTTTTAAAGTCATTTACTACTGTACCAAGATCCTGATAAACGTCTTTTGTTCTTTCAGATGGTTTGATACGCATCATATAGTCTTGTAAGAATGCTATAGTTTCAAAACCCTCATCTTCTAAGTCTTCTACTATCTTATACATATAGGAAGTATCTACAGAATTTACAGGTTTGTATTTGATAAATAACTCTACAGCTCTTTTATTTTCTGGATCAAATTCGAATTGGCATGCTTTGAATTGAGCTATTGCATCTTCAGCAGTAGCACATGCTTCCATAGATTTACCTTTAGTCATAATATGATATAAAGAGCAAACGGTTTCTACTACTAAGTTTTCCATTGTTAATAATATAATACATGGTTTCTTAGATTTATCCTGAGTTATGAAATCTTGATTATATTTCCATAGCTGATACATTATATTCTCTAGAGTTGTTGTCTTACCAGAACCTGATGCACCAAAGAATGAATATACACGTTCTTTTTGGAAACCTCCACCAAGCATAGAATTAAATCCCTGCATTCCAGTAACTAGTTTATATGATGGGCTAGTTACATACTTATGAATATCTGGAACAGTTGTTTCTAACTGAGATAATCTGAATAATGTATCAGATGAGTCTTTATTTACCTCATTGCGTCTAAACACAGTTTGAATATCACTAATTCTAGATTTTAAATAATCAATAGTTTGATTCTTTTCTCTAAAATCTGCATTTTGATACTTAGTGATAGCATCGAGTAATACATTAATATGCTCATCAACTTCATTGTTAGTTAATAGCATAGAAATATTACCCTCAATAGATATAACTTCATCATTAGAAAGTTCTCTAGTCAAAGATTGATCTTTTTCTAAATTAGTTATATCCATAGTAAGATTGATATTAGATAGAATCATTTCTCTATCATTCAATCCATTCATTCTATTTTCTAGAATTGCTTTTAAGAATCTTAACTTAATGGCACAGTTTTGATTCTTTATAAAATCTTCAGGATTGATCCTGATGATTAAACTATTTAGCATAGTTAATCCGTGCTTACGGATGTTGTCATTCATAGAGAGAGCATATCGGCAAAACGAATTCAGCATATACTCTGTGATGCCAGAAGCTTGAGGAGCCTTTCTAGCAGTTTTTGTATTCGTTGGCTGATATTTTGATTTTCTCTTGTCAAAGTCTGTCATACTAGAAACTCCCATTTATAGTTTTTATATTTTTCGTTCGAGTAGTATTATAATGTTTTCGAGGTTAAAGTTTTTCAATATAGGACATGAAGTCAGCAAACTTTTCAACACTCCAAAAATCATTTCCCTCTTCTTGGTTCATATATTGTACCAACTTTTGTTCAGGAGATAGATTGTTATCGAATAGATAATCATATTTTTGATATTTCTGATTCATACTATGCAACTCTTTTTGTATCTTCTGTTGTTCAAAGTTAGTTTCAATTTTTACATTAGCCTTACTTCTATAGAAATTCTTAAGCAACTCTATAGTTCTAGGATTGTTCTTAGTAATAAGGATTCTAAGATGATCTATACCCTCATTCAATAATGCTTTGATATAATCAATTATAATCCTAGGATCTTGATCAATCATTTCATCAAGATTAATAGTATCATATCGGAAAGACTTAATAGGTTCAAAATGAACCATATATTTTCTTTCTTTGATATTGTGTAGAAGAATGATGAACCCCTTTTCTTCTTCCTCACCAAATTTGTATCTTATAGGAGATCCACAGTAATAAAAGTCATTACTGTATACACCATGTACATGAACGTGTCCTGATATAATAGGGCCTTTACAATTACCAAAGTCTTCTATATCAAATACTGGCTCCCTATTAGATGCTAGGTCTCTTTTATTCTTACCAAAGATAGCGCCTTTGAAAGTACCATGCATATAACAAGCATCATATAATCCAGAATTGATTAAAAACTGGTTATAATATGGCTCACCCATGTTATACATTTCTGGAATACATAAAATTTTCTTGCCTTTGATAAATAAAAATTGAGTCTGGGTTACAATTCGTAAATCGCAACCTTGATTCATAAATGGTACAAAGATCTTGAGCTGATCAGCATCATGAGATCCAGTACCGTTTATAAGTATCAAGGTTGCATTTTTTCTTTTGCATATATCAACTAATCTTTGTACAAATGAGATTGCGTATACTACAGCATCAGAGTTTGCCATAAACTTATGATCAAATATATCCCCATTAACAGATACTATATCTAGCACATTCATCATTTCAAGATAGTTTAAAAATTGTTCATTTAAGATTTTATATTCAGTTAAAGGCTCTATAGTCCCAAAGTGTAGATCTGATATATGAGCTTCAACAAAAGTATCTTTTATATTATCAAAACTTACTACTTGTTTCATTGTTTTCTTTAATCACTCCTTACACTATTATAGTATGTGACCAAAATTTAAGTTAAGAATAATACTAGAGCAAATTTATGCTCTAGTATCATCTGGAATCTGTTTTGTAACTCCAACATTTAAGACTGATCTTAAAATGATATCTAAAATTCCCATTATATTAACAGCCATTACAGAATATTTACTGTATTCCTCGGCTTTAAGGTTATTGCTAAAGATATAATTAGGATTGATTATCATTCCCTTTTCATTTATCTGGAATCTTCTAAAAGATTCGACTTCAGCAACAGATGTTTCTAATCTAGTAGAACACTTGTAGATCGTTTCTTCTATAGTATAAAAATGCTCATCCAAATCCAATCTAAGTTTAGTTTTTATAAACCTTTCGTTATTTGGAAGATATAAACTATTTAGATTGTAATTGATTATAATAATTTTATTTATACGTTGGAAAGCATTCTCTCTAGTATCATTATATTCAAATATAATATCACAGCTGTCTCTATTATTTTCAAATATAGTTTTAAGAAGATCCTCTAAGTCTACTTGAAATAAGATGGTGAAATATAATAAGAATACAGAATATCGTAATACATGGTATACTAAAGTTTCAGGATGCTTAAAAGATTCCTTTAGAATCTTTCTAGAGCCTTTAGATATTCTATTGCTTAATAAAGGAAATTTTATATATCTTATAATCCATTTCCTCATATATCTAACAACTTTATTACCATCAGTCCTATTAAATTCATTAATATATCTTGTAAAGTCTTCGAAGATATTTAATGGATCATATTTATCATGCACTTTGTGGTTGGAACTGATGAAGTTTCTTGGCAAGATCATTAAAATTCTCCTCAAGATAATGAATATGATAATAGCTATAAAGAATAGAAATAAAAGTTCTTTCACATAAATCGAAATATTCTTTATGATCTGGAATAGATAGATCTAAAATATATTCTTTGTATTTTGGTTGGTACTTATTTAGTTGGAGAATGATAACCCCATCTATACTAATATTTTCTTTTTCTCTAAGAACTTTAGAATACGCTGCTAATTGCAAATAGTATTTATAAGTTACATGATTAGAAGTCTTAAAATCTATAAGATAAATTTTTCCATTTATTTTCATAAGGCAATCGTATGTTCCACCATACCATTCACAAACCAGCTTTTGTTCCTGACCAATGATTTCATATTCTGTCTCTTTTATTACTTTCCACCATTCTTGAAAAGCTTTAAAACAGATTGATGGAGTATCCTCTGGAACCTCTTGACCTTTTAAAAAACATTCTATTCCATGATGAATCTTAGTTCCAAATGTTGCTGCTTTATTTAATACATCTCTATATCGTTGATGTTTAAATCCAAGACTATTTGCCCAACTCATTAACTTCTCTTCACTAATCATTTTAGAAAGTACTTCAGTAACTCTAGGTACATTCTTACCATTATATGTGTATCTATCACTAGAATTCATTTCTACATGAAGATCTAAAATATCTTGTAATTGCATTAATTTTACCCCTTTCTTTATCACTTAATAACAAGTCTAAGACCTCGTATTTTATCATATACAGAATGGGCTTATTTACTGCAGGGACATTAAAATAACTACTTAAAAATATCTGATAGGAGGAAACAAAACTCATGAAGGAATTAAAATCCTACTCTGACTCTTACTTTTATAAACAGTATCCAAAATATCAAAAACTCTTATTGGATGCTATTATGACTGATCCATTGATCGATAAAGCTACAGAAGAATTCAAAGGTGTTATTTTAGATTTAAAACATCAAAGAACAGATGAAGCATTATTGCGTATTCTTAATTCTACAAATACAGTTTTATTAGACTGCGATGTTCCTTTGCCTAGAACTTTCAAAGTATTCTGTGCTAAAGAAATGAAAGGTAGAGACCGTGGTAAAATCAAAGTATTTATCGATGCATCTGCTTGTATTGTAAAAGATCCAAAACATGGTGATTACAATGTAAATGAAACAGCATTAGTTTCTTATCTTATGAACGCTGGTGTTTCTATGATCTATCATAAAAACTTTGATATTCTTAGACGTAGAGCAAATATGAATATTGGTATTACTAAATGCTTTGCAAATTGCTTTACTCATATTATTGATTTCTTAGCAAAGATTTCTATTCAAGAATCTAAAAAGATTCAAGTTACTTATCTTTCCGCTATGTACTTCTTAATGGGTATTCTTCAATTAGATAATGAAAATAAAGCTAGAGATATTGCTATGAAAGTAGCAGATATCTCTAAAAATGAAGCTATCTTATTAGAAGACGCTATTGAAAAAGCTTGCCGTAAACACAGTGATATTAAAGAAAAAGATCTTAATCCATATGAAAATATCAAGATCTTTGTTAACTCTTTAAGAGATGCAATGCATCTTAATCCTAAAGCAGTTAGCTTAGATATTATTGTAGAAAGATGGATGATGCAATTTGGTCCTGGTACAGTATTTGGTTTAGAATACTTCCCAGCATTCTCTGCTATGATTACTGATGCATACGTTGGTGGTTATTTGAATAACCAAAAGACTATTGAAAAAATCTGTGGTAAAGATATGGTTCAATATTCTAAAGATGTAATTACTATGCTAGGCTCTATTGCCTAGATAATTTAGGAGGTATTCGTAATGCCTAATTTTTTACTAAACCTCCATTTTGATAAAACTGGTTGCAATAATTCTTCTATCAAAAACTTAGGTGGGGTATCTTTTACAGATACCTCATCTATTATTGAAGCAGCTGGTACTGCTTATTTTAAACCGTTTAATGATAATGCTGGTTTATGGTTAGAAGATATATCTAAACTTAAAAAACATTTGGAATCTCAAAAGAACTTTACTATCTATCTTAAATATAGAATTAAGAAAGAGAATATGAATAAAGATGAAAAGATTCCTCTACTGTCGTATAAACGTAAAGATAGAAATAATAGTCATAATAACTTCGTGTATATAGAAGAGGCTGGATATTTTACTATTCAAATCTCTCCAGAAGAAAAGTATTCTAGTGCTATAGTAGATTATACATTTAATGATAAATGGCATTATCTCACTATAACTAGAGATGATAATGTTCTTAGAATATTTGTAGATGGTTGTCTAACTACCATCAATGATATTCAAGGGTCTATGACTTTTGGAGATGAATTATTTATTGGATATAAGAAAAGCACTAGTAATGATATTCATACATTTGGTAGTGGATATCTTGATGATATTAGCATTATTGACGATTGTATTTATTATGATACATTCGTTCCTCCAACTCTTTATATTACAACAGAAGATACTATAGAGAATTATTTTAGAAACAACCATTCAAACGTTTTAGGTCAATTAGAACCAGAAACTCAGGATCTTATTGATCACAAAATGGAATCTACAGCATACTATTTTAACGAAGCTCAAAGAGGATATCTTCCTCAAAGACTTAGAATAAAATGGCATGAAGAAAGAGAATATTTTAAAAGAGAAGAATGGAATAGAGAATCTAAATATATAGATTCTACTGTAATCTCTTTATATAATATGGCTCATGATAGAGTTGGTTTCGAAGAGCAAAGGTTCTTTGAAGGCAATGCATATCACCTATTAATGGATAAGGCTATAAATCCATTCCTATTATTTGTAGATGGAAAGTTTGTACCTTTATCTCAAATCTACATGATAAGATCTGATGATTTCTATACAGTATTTATTAATAATAGAGATCCAATCTTATCAGGACCAGTAAAAACTGTTGAATATATAAAAATTCCATTCCCAGTAATTTACGAAGAGTTTATTGGTGAAAGAGAAGATAAAACTCCTATTTATAAATTCAATAAAGATGGATATTTTGATAACTCTCAATCAGCAATTTATTTCTATTATATAGATAACGACCAAGCTCCAAATACTAAGCTTAGAACTAATGGTATCTATGAACAAACTATGCCTTCATATGTAGATAGTGAGGGTGGTAGTATAAGACATAGTGATGATGAAATGGTTCATTATGTATGGAGATATGGTAATCTAGAAACTAAAAGAATTCATGGTAGAAATATTTTCATGTATTTTAGAGCATGGGATCATGGCTATGTAAAACCTGGTGATCAAATAGTTCTATATAGAGATAATATTCCTATAGATCCTAAGAATTATCGTCTTATGGGTGTAGATTTGATTGAGTTCTTTAATTATCAAACTTTAGATCTACCTTCTGATGCTCTATATACAATGGAGATTATTACTGATAATTCTGATTGGTTAATAGAGGATTACGCTACATCTAAAGTATTCTCTATGGTTGCTCAAGAAGATGAGCAAATAGTATTCCAACTTCCTGTAGAAGACTGGCCTGATGTAAATAACTACAATCAAATCTTAGTATTTAATGGAAGTATTTTCCTCAATCAGAATGATTATGTAGTTAATAGAGATAATTACATTATTACATTCACCAATTCAGCTAAGGTAATCCATAAAGGAGATACTTTAATATTTGCTTTTGTAAATATTACTAAAGGTTCTCAACATGGACCTCTTCATTTAAAACCTTTCTTCTTCTCTCAAGAAGTAGATACTAATAGCAATTCTATAACCCTTCCAGATATGCCTGGTCTTAAATATAATCTAAACAATTTCATGTTGTTTATAGATGATAAATTAGTCATTCCTAGAAGATATAGAGTCGAAGGGGATAAGCTTGTATTCATGGAACCTAATGATGGAATAAAGAAAGGGCAACATGCTGTCTTTGTTTTATTTAAATTAGTAAGTGAATATGACGACCCTACGAATGTAAGATATAAAGTTATTCAAGAAGAACTTGCACTTGGTCGTAGATTTGTATTATATGATATGACTATTGATAAGAGATTCAAAATAACTTTAGATAATCTAGTAGCATTTGATCAAAACGGTAGATACATTCCTGATCTATTTGGTCAGATTTATAATAGAAATATTATAAAATGCTTATATACTGGAGAACCAATGCTAAGGGTTCCAACTTATTTCAGTTGTATCTGGTTAGATGACTCTCTACCTAATGAAGCATTAGCAGTTCACCCAACTAATAATGCATTCATGAATGGTTATATTGCTTTATTCGAAGAATTCTATGAAATGGATGATCATTTCAAAGAACTAATGTCTGATTTTAATACTAGATATTATAAGAGTAAGCATTATGGTGAGAATCTTGCAAGAGCTTTAGATTATATGGCCTGCTATCAACAAATTAAATTTGATAAGGTTTATGAAGAAAGAGCTACTGCTGATAGAATTACATTCGATATAGGTAAATTAAATGCGGCATCTTCTTTAGATGCTAATGGTGATACTGCATATGAAATGGAACGTGACTTATTTAAGAGCAGATATTATAGAACCTATCCTATCTATTTCTTAAATGGTATTGTTCCAGAGTGGTATGATCAAACAACATATTCTGGTAATAGGGTTACAATTCATACTCCAACCAAACTTAAAAATGGTGAGAATGAACAAATCTTTACTGAAACTAAAAACATTATTGTACCTATACCATTTGAGAGAGAAAAATCTACTGGTATAGAAGATATTAATGACTTATATCTTAAGGAATATGGAGATAAGCAAGAATACTTTGGTAAGAATAGATTCCGCGGATCTGCTCTTATCGATGTAAAAGGTGTTTACAAACCAAGAAGGAATGAGCAGCTTGGTCGTATAGTTATAGATTTTGATTTCGATTACAATAGTAAGAACGGTCTTGTCAATGTTATCACCGTTATGAGTGGCTTTGGCGAACCTCTTTGCAACTTATACATGGGCAATCAAGAGGAATATAAGCGTTCGTTAAATGCTTTAAATCCCCATACCCCAGTATTCAGTTACAACTTAAAGGATATAGAAAACAGAAATAACTTACGACTAACTATCAGCTACTCTGATGATGTATACAGATTTGTGCTAAGTAGAAATAGAAAGATTATCGAATCCGTATATCTTACTATTCCATATTCTCATAGCACTGTAGTAATCTTTGGATCAGAATTCGATACAGCTAATACTGATTATAAAGGTATTAAATTAAAGCAATTCGATCCAGGAAAAGAGCTTACTATTAGAGGTACTAGTAGATTTGTATATGGGACATATAGACCTACGTCTAGTGTAGATGTTTTAGAATCTATTCGCTGCCATAATATGGTGAATTTCCTAGAACCTTTAGAAAGCAGAATCCTATATATCAATAATAATACACAAGAATTCATTGGAAAGGTTAGGACAGGAAAAGTATCTAATAAAGATATTAAATCCATCGTTATCGTTCCAGAAAAGACTAAAACTTATGATATCGTATCATCTATTAGAGTTAAACCAGGCTTGGCTCTTTATGAAAGAGATATCTCATTAGATATCCCATCTCAAATCCAAGTTAAGGTTGATATACCTCCAGTTGATATAGATTGTAATGTAGACCTCTATATCTGGGATTATGTAGATCCTTATGATAATAGTGGTGAATCTTATGAATTCTATTGTAAAGTAGATCCTTCTTATGATTTTACTCCTACAGATATTCCATGTAAGATTGAAGTCCCAATTGTAATTACTAAAGCATAATTTTATTACAATCAAACCCCTATACGATAATTTCGTATAGGGGTACATACTAGTAATAAATTTCGCTTTTTTATTGTATAAGGAGGGAGAGCTTTTGTACACTAAACTTGTAACCAAAGTGGTTACAATTCCAATCCCTTTTAAAGATAGTTATTTCGATGGAACATATCCTCGTAAAAAAATAGATGGGGTTAAGGATCTTATCCTTGCTCAAATAGAAAATGACTCTACCGATATTCATAATAAAGCCTATCCTGTATATCAATATTGGAGGGAAAGAGATAGACGGTCTGGAGATACTACTACTGATAGAACATTTTCCACTACTCAGATAAATTCTTCTACTCTATTTGATCTATCGGCAGTCTATATTCCAAAACCAAATGAGAATGTCTTAAAAATTATTTTTAAATGTAATCAAATATTTTTAGACAGACTACCAACAAGAGATCCGAATAATGTTTCAATTATAGATTCTCCTATTGGGGCTACTAGTATATTCTCTATATTTGATAAATATACTACTACTCCTTTAGTAAATATTATAGCTGGTGATAAAGATAATTTTGAAAATGAGCTAAAAAAGGCTTATCCTAGATTATCTAAAATGGCCAATATAGATGCCTTTCCAACTGGTAGTACTGTAATCAATGACTTTGAACTTACAGTTGAGTTTCTAAAGGGTGATGGATGTGTTGTAACCTATAGGTCTGATGAACAAAGAACTCCTATAGTTAAAACACTTCCTAAATATAGCTTAAGTTCTTTATTCTCTGTATTTGCTATTAATGGGTATATTACTAATAATGCCGATCCTGCAAATACTGAGTTTTATAGATATAATATTCAACCTACACAACAAGCATTGAATGTTAGAGAAAATGGGAATTACCCATGTTATATTCAAGTAGAATACGGTACTCTTCAAAACTATATTGATGAAGATCCATTACTTACTGGTGATTTTGAATATACAAAGAATGATCTAAGCAATGATGTAATCAATGGTAGTTTAGAAATAGATAAACAGGATAAAGATCTTGAATTTCCATTATCAGTTACAGTAGTTGAAAAGATTAGATATGATGGACCAGTAGATCCAGAAAGTCTTAGAAAAAATAATCAAAAGACTACAGATTTTCAATTAGTAAAAGAATTGGAAAGTAAATATAAAGGTCATTGCTATAATTGCACTGGTATTAAATTTGATGATATCCAAATCTTTGCAGAAGTTACTAGTGGTCATTTATATCCTTTAAAATATGTAATTGATGATAATGGAAAAATTACATTTGATGATAATAAATATGCTGCTAATCTTCCATTATATGCTGGATCTAAACGACAATTCTTATATAAAAGATTTAATATAGAACGAAACTCTAACTATATTTCTTTAGAAGATGAATTTAAATCTGGTTGGGATACCAAACGATATATTATCTTTAAAAATGGTCACTTATTGAACAATTCCATTTATAAGATTATAGCACCTAACTTCACAAATGGAGTTAAATATAAAAGGGTTTATTCTGCAAGTACTTTCAAAGAAGGAGATTATGTAGACGTATTCTATATTGAATGTGATGACAACTTTACTCACGTTCCATATAATCACGACGTTTATATGAGCTCCAAGGTAGTATATGCAGAAAAGAATAATCAGACTGTTGTAAGAGTTCCTTATCCATATAAATCTTACCCTAGAGGAAATAAATACTTCTTTGTATTTAATAAAGATGGTATTTATCTAGATAAGAGAAAACAGTATACTCTATCTGAAGATGCTGACTTTATTACTCTATATGAGGCTAGAGCACTTCAAAGAACTGAAAGTTCTATGGATTATCTAGTATTCGTATTCCCATATGTAAGATCAGAATTTGAAGTTGATGGAGAATATACTGAGGATAATAAACTTGAAAACTCTGGTATTACTTTCAATTATTCTTATGCTGATGGTGGAACTAATACTGGATTAGTAGAATTCAAGCCTGAATTTAAATCTTATAAACTTACAAAGGATAATTTCTTATTATTTGGTAACTCCACATATATAGATCCATCTAGATATGAGTTGATCGATAATAATAAAATTCAATTATTAGATCCAATAGATATAAGACATGCTAGATATGCTCAGTATGTAATGGTGATATTCAACAATATTGGTGTTCTTGAAGAATATAAAGAAAATACTTCTGAAAATTTAAGATTCAATATTAGAGTACAACAAGTTACTGTTACTGAAGAAAAACAAGTTACATTTGAACTTCCTCAAGATATAGGATATAACTCAAAATTCTTAGCATTTGCTGGTAGTCTTTCTCTTGATGAGAGTGAAAGATATGCATATGATTCTGTAACAAAAACACTAATCCTTACCCAACCAGAATACTATCTAGAAGCTGGTAGAACTCTAACCGTTATTACAGTAGACGATATAGAAGCCAGAGGAGGATTTACTGAGAGGGTAGATTTCGAAAAGATAGAATTCCCTATCACTTCTAAAACTATTATTTCTATACCAAGCTGGTATATTGATAATATGAAACTAAGTCCAGATAATATTGCTTTATTCATCAATGGTACCTTCATAAATCCAGAAAGATATAAACTAAAAGAAAATGTTATCATTCCTCAATATAAGAATGATAGACAATTTGCTGCTGGTAAGACTGCTACAGTTCTTTATTTCTATAAGAAGAAAGTATCTGCAGCAGAAGATGGAATAGAAGGACCATATGATTTATTTGATATGAAAAGAGATCATGATGATATTTGGTTCGATGAAATGTATGCCAAACCAGTATTAGCTGGTAAGACATTAGATTTTACACAGAATATTATCTATGGCAATCTAGAATATATGGAAGACTTATCTAATTGGTATACAAGAGTTATTATCGAAGGTAATCTAGATTATATTAGAGAATATCCTATATCTTTAGATTTCATATCAGGTGATTTACAAATCTATTATAAAGATCCATATATTAAGGATATCAATGGTGATATTGAAGATTTAGATGTAGATTGGTATAAAGTTAGTCCTAATCTAGATGGTAAAGATGTTGATACATTCTATAAACTTCCTGATATGGCTAAATATGTATTAATAGCAAATAATGTAGTTTCTATTCATACTAAACTTAATGCAGATAGTAGTTTCTATTCTGTATTTACAGATAATGATGATATAGTTGCTATTAAGTTTGAACCTACTACATCTTTAGAAACTATTACTCCTTATACGTTTAGAGGCATGACTAAATTAGCATACGTTGCATTTGATAAAAATAATAAGCGTATAAGCTCATATGCATTTGCTGCTACTCCTAAATTAAAAACTGTTAAGTTAGTTCCTAATATGAAAGTAGAAGAGAATGCATTTAAATTCTTAGAAAACTTATATATTGCAGAAGATGCTATAGTTGCAGATAATGCATTTGAGCCTTCTAATAATATAAGAATAACTTATGATAAAAATTCCGAAAACTATATTATGAATAATACTCCAGAGAATAGATTAACCATTAATGAAGTTAGTGTTCCTTTGAGTGTTAGAAATATTCAGTCATATCAATTCTATGGATTTAATTCTATAAATAGATTAGAACTAGAGAATACAGTATTGAAGATTCTTCCTGCAGCATTTAAGAATTGTACAAACTTATCCTCTATTACATTAAAACCAAATTTATGGTTTATTGGTAGTGGAGCATTTGCTAATAGCGGTTTAAATGAATTATCTATTCCTTCTACAGTTACGACTATGGAAGAAGGAGTATGTAAAGGTGCTTCAAAATTAACCAGAGTCGTAATTCCTAATTCTATCGAATCTATTTTAGAATATTCTTTCTATGGATGCGATAAATTGAATGAAGTTGTTATAGAACCAGCCGTTGAACCAGAACTTGGTAAAAAAGGTAAAGGTCTAAAATATATTGCTGACTATGCATTTGGATCAGATGAATTAACTGAAATAACTATTCCAGCATCTGTTAAAACTATTGGAAGAAATGCATTTGCTAATTGTCCTAACTTGCGAGTTATTAACATTGCAGAATATCCTAAATCCCATGTATCTGATCTATCTTCTGACTCTATAGAAAATGCTCCATGGGGTGCACCGAATGCAAGAGTTAATTATTTATAGTTTTTGAAAGGAGTACACATGGCTAGTGTAGTCGAAAAAAATAATGGCCAAACAGTATTCACTTTCAACCAAAATAATGGTATCCCAGTCGAGTTCGACTTGACTGGGATTCTCTCTATAAAAATAGAATGTTATGGAGCAGGTTCATTATGTGGTGATAATAAAACAGGATCTAGAGGTGGCTATGCTACTGGTATATTAGATACAAGAAATATGCAATCTCTATTTCTTACTGTTGGTTGTTTACCAAATGGTAGATCTGGCGGTCTTGGATTTGGTAAAGGTGGAGACTCAAGATATCCAGAATTCTCTAAGATGATGGGATATGGTGGTGGTGGCTCCACTGGTATTTTATTAAAAAAAGATGATCAAGAAAGTGTTATCATGATCGCTGCTGGCGGTGGTGGTGGTACTGATTATATAGATTATAAAAATGATACTATTTATCTTGAAGGTTACGATGGTGGTGGATATTCAGCCAAACCAATATCTACTGCTAATGGTAATATAGATTATGACGGTAAAGATAGCTGGTATAGATATGGGTATGCTGGCCAGCCAGGTACTCAAGATAAACCTGGACTTGGTGGCAGTTTAGATAAATTCTCTACATTTACCATTACTCCAGAATCTAATGGATTTCCATTTAATGGAGGGCATGGTAAACGTGATTCCTTAACCGATAGAGTTCATGGCGGTGCTCCTGGTGGCGGTGCAGGATGGAATGGTGGTGGAGGCGGTGATATTAGAGGCGGCGGTGGATCTTCATTTATAAATGGCGATCCAGACTGTAAGCTATTCTCTGATAGACCATCTTTCACAGATACAGCAACTATTACTGGTGGTAATACTCAAACCTTTGAAGGTAAGGTTGTAATAACAGTATTACAAGCAGAGATGGATCCAAAAGAATTCTTTTGTAGTATCTCTGTAGCTCCTAATAATGCTGTATTAGATATTGAAATTCCATTCCCTTATAAACAGTTTACTGAAATGCAATTCTTCATTAGTGATAATGAAGGAAGACTTATTCCTCAAGCATATTATGATAGAATCAATGAAAGAACTATCCGTATCAAAAATGCAGTACCATTTGGTATTACAGAAGAGGATGATATTAAATTCACATTCTGTCATAATAAAGGACAATATGCTGTTCAAAAAATGGATATTCATATAGTAGGGGAAGAGGGTATTAGAAAGTATAATATCGACTCTCCATATTATGCTATGCTAGATCTTAGAACTAGATTTAAAGTATTTTTAAATCGAAAAGCATTAGTTCCTGGTAAGGATTATAGTATCAATATTTATAGAGGCTATATTAAATTTGAAGATCATATTATGATCAATCTCCGTGATGATATTGATATTATTTGTTTCTATACTGGCACCAAGTACAATAAAGCTATTCCAGAACTTCCTATGAGTGGATATATTTATTTCAATAAATATGAAATTGATAGAAACCTTAATAAGAATCTGATGGCCGTATTTGTTAATGGTAAACTTGTTCAAAGAAAAGATATCCTAGATATTTCTAATAATATTCATAAAGTTTCCAGAGATATCAAATCTAGATATAACCTAGAAGTACTTAATCTAAGTCCTAGAGTTGATTCATTAGTGCCAAGATTCAAACGTCCTATTAGTAGAGGGATTGTAAAGAAAAAGGTTACTAAATGGATTAATGGTAGAATATTAGATTATAAAGGTGCTGAGTTAAAGAAAGATCTATTTGAAGGGCCTAATGGTACAGGTATTAAACTACATCTAAAAGCTGATGAAATAGAAGCTCTATTCATTACTGGTAAAGATACCAAACTATTCAAAGAAGATTTCTCTATGTGGTTATTTGATAGAGGAAATGGTATTACCTTTAATTATCTTCCTAAATATAAAGTAACCATTCAACAGTCTGAACACCAAACTATTACTGTTAGCTATAATGGAAAAGATTATAATGGTGGAGAGGTTTGGGTAACACATGGCGATGAGATTACTGCTAGTATTATAGGTTCGAATGGATATTGGCCTGGTAAACTAAATCTAACAAGTGCTACTATCACAGGTCCTACAACAGTATGGGCATCTAAAGCTGTTCCTAAAGTATACGTTAATGCTCTTATTCCATGGAATGCTAATTATAGTGATTTGGATACTAGAGATAATAGATACTGGAGGGTAAAAGATGTCACCATTCCAGATGGTGTAAACAAAATTCTAGTAGTATATACTTGGCATTATAGATCTGACGAACGGTGGGATCTAGACCAAGGTGGAAAAACATATGAAGGCTATAGGAATGATAGAGCTACATTAAACAATGATATAGCTGCAAATAGAATTTCAATTAGTCCGACAGGTTTCGGTAGCAGATATAATGGTACTGCTATATTCAATTATAATAATATGACTAGATGGTTTGAAAAAGGTAAAAGCAAATGGATTCCATCTGGATGGAAGCTACCACCTGAAGCAGCAAGATATGGCGCCGATGTATATACTGTAGTAGGTGTTACTCCTGGTAAGACTTATAAACTTGCTTGTTTCTCTGGAGCATTTAAATCTAGACCTTATGGATTTTTCTTAGTATATGAAGACTTTGTTAAGGATCTTCCTATAGACATTACCGATTATTAATATGGGGGGAATTATGAAATCAGAAAATAATAATTCGTTTACTATATCTCCTACTAATGGTGGAGATCAAGAATATATTATATTTAATAAAGTAAAAGAAAAAGAACCTTCAGAAGATAGACTTATTAAGGGTAGTGGTTATTGGGGTATGTATAACATAGTGAACTATAAGACCGTTAAAAATCCATTTGACGACTCTGTTCAGTTCTCAGAACCACAAGACCCATTGAATGCTAAATTCAAAGCTATTTATAAAGAAACTAAAGATAATCATGATGCAGGTAAATTTGATACAGAACCATATTATCTTACAGAAGATGAAGAAGATTATACAGCTATGTCTCCATTAGCAAATATGGAAAGTATGACATGGAAAGCTATTGAACCAATATTTGGAGCTAATGGTGGTGGCATATCTATCTCTTATGCTAAAACAGCATCTTCATTCTTTATGAATTGCAAAAAATTAAGATGGTGCTATGTTGCTGAAAATTTAAAGGTGACTAATCGTATAAAAGCTATAGATGCTTTATTTTCAGGATGCATATCTCTTAAAGCAATTAAAGGATTAACTACTTGGGATATCACTGGTCTGGAACGTCTCTCTTCTCTTTTCTTTAATTGTAAAAGTTTAGAAGAAATTAATATTTGTACTTGGAATACTTCTAAAATTACTGATATGGAAAATATGTTTGGACTGTGCAGCAATTTAAAGAAAATCCATGGAGTAATAGATTTATCAAGCATTGAAAATTATAACAGTATGTTTTCATCTTGTAATAATCTCACAGATGTGAAACTAAAGAATGTTCCTGCAGACTTTGATTTTGGCAGAGCCGGTTTAACTCCTGGTCAATACCAAATAGTTGATCCTTTTTACATTCATCCTACATACTATGAATTTAGACATGGGGGAGATACTATGACTTCTTTAGTAGCAGATTGGGGAGCAGAGGAAGACGACCACCTTTAGATTTAGGGGAAGGTCAACCAATGGTATAACTTTTAATTCTTATTAGAATAATCATTAAAATATGGGTAGAGTCATTAAGACTCTACCCACTATTTATTCATCTTTTTCAGGATAACTATAATATTTAAAATTGCTATGAGCTACTTCATTATCTTCTTCGAATCTAATCTTTTCCATCATTTCCATTTCGGCAGTACTAGACTTTTTAAAATATACAGGGCGTGTAATTTCTACATTATCAACTACATTATCCCATCTAGTATGATTGGCATTATAATTAAATGGAGCACCGTATACAAATTTTGGTTCCACTCTAGTTTCATCATCTGGGAGTTGTACAGCCACTGGAGGGAATCTTTCTACAGTTTGTCTTATATCGACCATTTCGAAGTTATCAGTGTAGGTCCCATCATTACAGATTTGTAATTGATCTAATTCATATTCATATGCACCAGATTTAGGCGCACTATATGGATTCCCGAACTTAATATCTTTTAAAATTCTACCAAAATTATGTCTGTCATTATATTCCCACCATTTTTTACCATCTAGGAAGAAACGTTCTATATCTAATGCACCTTTTGAGAATAAAATATTATGCCACTCATTATCTGGAGTATATGGGCAATCATAAATTAATTTATCATTGATAACTAATGCAGCAGATGGTTTTCCTTCTACAGACCCATGATATGCTGGGATTAATTTAATATTATTCCCATTCTCATCTGTAAATTCAACACCAGGAATAAATGAATTCTTATTATTATCAAAATCTATAATAGCAGAATTGTGTAATTTAAACCAGAATGAGATTGAAAACATTTGATCTTTTTCTAGCTTAAATTCTTCTGTATTATGATAATATGAATTTGCATTCATACAGTAACAAGATTTAAATCTTGTAGAAATATATGGATCTTGAATGGCAGTATTATTAGAAAAGGATATAGAACCTTGCTTAGACCAACCATCTTTTCCAAGACCGACATCTTTCATTCCTTCATCATCAAATCTGATAATACTAAAATACTTTCTTCTTCTAAACATTCTATATCACCTCCTATGCTCCATAATCATCATCATCTTCATCAGATCCAGGAGCTATATCTGGATATGGATTATTATCTGGTTTTAGATAAATAGTCTTTCTATAATATACATGACCTTTACCATTTTCTTGATCAGAAATAATCCATTCAAATATACCTACAGTATTAGAATCTTCATATCCTGTAGATTCCATATTATAATATACCTTTTCTATATCATCATTAGAAGAAGGATTTATTTGAAGAGAGCAGAGTATTCCATCAGCATCATTATTTCCAAGAAAATCTAATTTCTTAATAAGTTTAAGTGGAATAGATACGAATGGTTCATCTATATAAGATTCAGTTAAAGTTGCAGGAACTTTTCCCATAAGTATAGCTGTATCACTATTATATTCTCTATCATTAGTAGGATAGCTTAATTGTGTGATTACATTTATCATATCAGGAATTTTAGTATAATCATCTTTAAAAAATTTAACAGTATATTTTATATTCTTTTCTTTTCTTGATTCATTTATATTATGATGGACTAAGCATAAGTGCCAATCATTAACTTTATTCATTATACCTTCAAAAGTGAATGGTAAGGTAGGATCTAAAATAGCATTTCTATTTTGTTTTGTACCTCTATCTACAATAAGCATTCCATTAAACTCTTTAGTTCTAGGAGCTTTTGGGAGAGCTAGCATTTTATCACCACTATTCTTTAAATATATTAAATTTCATTACTTATTGTCAAAAAAGCACAAAAACCCATCAAGTATCAATTAAGATACTTGATGGATTGATTATTATTTTACATCATCAGTTTTTTCAATAATTTTACCAACTACAGAGTTTAAAATGTTCAAACTGATTGTAATGCATAATGGTAAAACGATACCATCACGAATTTTACACCAACCAGTATCTTTAGAAGCATCTTCTTTCAATTTGTTGATATAAACATCTGCAATTTCTTGGATTTGAGGAAGACCAGATTCCTTTAACCAACGAGTGAAATATTTTTTAGATTCATTAGTAACGATTTCATTTACATTACCAATCAATTCATCTTTAATATTATTGAAAACAACTTTATCTAAAATTTTAACCATGACTATACTAACCTCCGATAAATAAGACTACTAATTTTCTTCTACAATAAAGCTATCTGTGAGTTTACCATCTTTATAGCATTCAATTGTAACAGAAGAACCTTTATAAAATTGAACGAAGTCTTTAATAACTTCGCCATTAGCTTTAAATACTACAGAAGAATCTTTACTTTCTTTAACTCTGATAGTAACAACTTCTCCTTTAGAAGAATCTACAGTAGAGGTTGCTGTATCAATTGTTTTAGCATTCTTTGCTTCACTACGAAGCTTTTCATTCTCTGCTTCTAATTCAGCAATACGATTTTTAAAAGTAGCTTCTTTAGTAATTAAAATGTTTTTATCTTTAGACAAGTTTTCATTTTCTTGTTTAAGATCATTAAGTGATTTAGATAGATTTTTATTAATCTCTTCTAATTCTCTACTACGCTTTTCAGATTTAGCAGCAGTAAGTTGATAAGACTCTGCATTCTTATTTAATGCTTCAAGCTTAGCAGATGTTGATGCATAAAGATTATTGATATTTTCATTTTCTTTACTAAGAGAAATAATTTTATCTTGAAGAGATTTAATTTCTTCTTTATAGTTATTAACCTCTTTAGCAATATCAGTAATCTTTTCTTTAGATTCGTTATTTGGTTTTGCAGGAACTCCTGTATCAGAAGATAAGGCTGCAATCTTAGTTTTATATTCTTGAACAGCTGCATCTAAAGTCTCAATAGTTTTAGCTTCAATAGCTTCTTTAGCTACAAGAGCTTGATGACTAATCTTTAATTCATTATAATCTACTAACAATTTAGAAGATTCTGCCTTAGATTCTAAGTCATTAACTCTAGCTTGTAACTCTTTTGCTAATTTATCAGCTTTTTTATATTGAGATTCTAGTGCTCTATATTGAGTTGCACTATATAATCCAAGCATTATGATTTCCTTCCTGTATGATTAAACAATAAATGACTCTAATCTTATTAGATTACTTTATTGTTTCTTAGCTTTAGTTGAAGCTTTTTTCTTTTTAGAATTAGCAGCCTCAGCTTTTGCAACTACTTTACGTTTAGGAATTTTAACACTGGTTCTACGTTTAACTGGTGTGATAGGTTTTTTAATAATAGGAGTTTTTTCTTCCTTACTATTTAATTGAATTTTTAGAGCTTCAATTTGACCTTCTTGTTCAGACACCTTATCTGTTAATTCAGAGATTGTTTTGATAGCTTTATCATATTCATTTACTTGTCTTTGCAAACCACTTTCTAATTCTTTTAGACTAGACTCAAGAGATTCGCATTTCTTATTAAGTTCATTAAGTGTTTCTTGAAGTTTTAGATTAAACTCATTTACTTCTTGGATAGATAATTTAAGAGCACTATTTTCTTCAATCAAATCTCTTTTTTGATTCTCTAACTTTTCAATACGATTAGTTTTACGAGCCTTATCTTCTAATAAACTAGAATTAAGATTTTCTAATTCTTTAACTCTTCGCTCTAAAGATTTGTATTTAGCAACTGTTGTCAAACCTAACATTACTTAATACCTCCCCTTACTTACTTTTACAAGGATAAAATATAGAGGGTGGAAATTAACCCACCCTCTTATATGTCATCAATTTTTAAACATTTGGTTGGTCAGAGTCTTCTTCACTAGATACATGCAATTCAGCCACAGAATATCCAGTATCTGCGCTAGCAGCAACAGTTACATTACTACCAACTCTAAATCTGTTATTTTGAGAATATCCACCATTGAGTGTAATACTACCATTAGTAGGAGTTAATACTTTAACCGCAATGTAGTATTGATCACAGCGTTCGCATAACCAAGTTACACCACCATCAAAGGTTACAAATTTAAATACAACCTCACCAACAGTCTTAGCAGCATCATCATTAAATCTTTTGAGTGTTGGGAATCTCAATTCATTACTAAATACTACTGTATTTTGAGACATTTTGAGAGTATTCTTATTCCAGATAGCATCAACATAAACTGTATGCATACCTGCATCTAAATCTTTAGGAAGATCTAGATTGAATTCTTGTCCTTCACTACCATCAAGATCGATTTTATATACACTAGATGTATTTAAATCTGCTTTAGAGATAGATAGAGTTGTTCCAGCACCTTTATCTTCAATTTTGTAAGTAGAGACAACTGCGCCTTCTTTTTTAATGAATCCAGCATCATTCTCTAATTCAGATAATTTTGTTTTGACTTCAGACTTTAATGCATAATTTGTTAGATCTACAGTTTGAGCACCCAATTGTTCCCAAGCATTATTAACGTATACATATTCTGTATATAAGTTTTGATTTTGTTCACCAGGGTTTTTGTGTAGATAAATAGTGGAAGCACTAATATCTTGTGTAGGCAATTCAGCAACTACTTGAATATCAAATTTAGGAATACGTTGAAGCAATGCTTTAATATCAGCTGTAGGCATTGTATCGATAGTTACATTTTTACCAACGATTGGAACTACACTGGTACCAACTGTAATAGATTCGATTTTATTTTCTTGAGCAGAAGCTTCGATTGTAGCAAGCTTATCTTTTTCTGTATTAGTATAATCATTAGAAGATAATACCTTACCAGATTCTTGAACTACGAATAGTTTACGAAGTTCTGCTAGGAATGTCTTTAAATTATCAAGACTAACAACTTTAGCCATTCATATACCTCTTTCTTATAAAGTTCTAATTATGGGAAAACAATTTCACTATTATTAACAGTTTCAAAAGTAGGAGTGTTTTCTGTTGATGCTTCTTTAATCTCAGTCCAAGCATCTATTGTTGTTGTAGGACCATATACTTCTGTTGTGTATCTATATTTCTTTTGATCCCCAACAATGTACACTTCCATACCAACCTTACGGCGTTCTTCTGGAATGCTTAGCATATCAGATTTATGTTGAACAGTTCTCAAACCACCAGCAATATCCTCATCAACAACAATAGGAAATGAATCATTAGCAGGATCTGGAGTGGTTAAAGTACTGAATACGATTGTATCTTTTTTAACAGCCATTTTTTATTCAACCCTTTCATATAAAATTATAAATGTGGAGGATCTGGAGGGCTTGGTACTCCGACGCCATGATTGTCATTATCTTCTGAAGATGTTGATGTCGTAAACAGCTCAATAATTTCTCCTGTAGTGCAAGGAACATCATTTGTCCCACCAGCATTAATAACAATATTTTCACTACCATCAAATGGTACCCCATTGATAGATCTAGGAGTGGCTAATTTATTTGCAATTTTTGCATATACATCTATATTTGCTTTGTTAGCTTCATCTCCATGAATATTTTTTACTGTCATTACGCCTTCTTCAGAGATAGTAATATTTTCAATCCCAGCAGATTTTATATTAGTATCTTCTAATTTTGATTTAGCTTCATTAGTGAAATCATTAGAAGATAGAGCTTTACCATCTTCTTTATCTACTTTATTTCCTAAAGCAGCTACAAACGTATTTGCTTGAGAAGTAAATTTAGCACTAATCAAACCTAGAGCATAATTTAGGTTCTCTAAACTAATTAATTTCATTTACTCTTTCCTTTCTTGTGCTATTAAAGAGCTTTTAAGGCAGGGGTAACTTCACTGTCTTTAGATATAATAGTGATAGGAACAGCAAAGTTGTCTAATTCTCCATCTGTATTTTCTAAGAAGTTATAGTAACTTCCAGTAATACCAGTAATTTTGCCTTCATATACTAAAGAACCAGGGCTGTTCTTTGTAAGTTTAGCATATTTATATTTAAACTTAGTGACATTAGCCTCATCAGTCTTATAAGGGATGGCAATAAAGAAACCAATAGAATCTTCTAGATTACCGCCATTAATTTTAAATGCAACAGTGATATTTAAAGTAGAAGTACCTTGAGGAACAACTCTAACTTCTTGCAAAGCTTCTGACATATTTCTTTTTCTAAGAATATTGAAATAAGAAACTCTATTATCTTCAAATATACAACTCATAGAGATACCAGATGTAAAGGTATCTTTTAAAATGTAAGTAGAAGTAATTGCAGCTGGGAATTCGCTTCCTAAAGATACGGTAGTCCCTTGGTCTGAAATAAGAGCAAGTTTGAAATCGCTCATTTTATTATTAACCTTATTAGTTTCATAAGAGGTTTGATATAAAGGCATTTTAATGGATTTTACCATGTCATATACATCTACAATCAAAGTATCGCCAGTATTAACCACTAAACTTTTTACATTATCTTCCCCAAGAGTAGATTTCTCTTCAGTAATTCTATTATAAATTCTTGTGGCAAATCTAGGTAATAATAAATCATAAGATCTTTTAATAGTGACTTTACCATCATCGAATAAATCTACAATTTCTCTAGCAGTATAGGGTTCTGATGTAAATTCGATATCTTGTGTACCATCAAATGGAACACCATTAATCAATCTAGGAGTGGTTAGTTTATCAGAAGATTTAGAAGATTCATTCTTTAAAACAATCCAATCATTATCGGTAGTAGCCTGTTTAGTAATATCATTATTTTGTAATATATATGGAGTTTGTGTTTCTAAAACATATACCTCCATACCAACCTTACGCTTTGTAGGTACAATTTGATTACGTTCTACAGTAGTAGAAACAATCATTCTACCACCATTGATTTCATTACTATCTGCTACAGGAAGGCTACCTTTATTTTCAATAAGGTTTTTTTGGTTATTAACCGACATAACAAACGTGTTGTCATTTAGAGCCATAAGTTAGTAACACCTCCATATATAAAAATCATAACTTATATTTCATATTCATAGCCATTAATAAGATGTGTACAAGGAGAATTACTCTCCTTGTACATCATTGTTTTAATTAGCCGTGATTAACAGGTCTATGGTAAGTTACAATATAAGTATCGTTTTGGCCATCTGGAGTCAAATCTGTTTTGAGTTTATAGCCACTGAAGGTAGCTCTAGCACCATTGATTTGTAGAGGTGCAGTACCGCCACCATTCATGCTGTCTGCAGCATAAACATCAATATCACTATTTCTTTCATTAGTGAATTGACCATATTGGCCATTGATAGTCAAGCATAATGGTAAATCTTTATACTCTTCATCATTCAATGTATCTTCAGATGCAAACATTGCCCAGATATTTGTAGCAACGCCAGTACCAGAAGTTAATTTAACTTTGAAGCTATATTCATTAACACCATCTTTTAATTCAGCAACTTTCAATTTGTTTCTTTCAGTGCCATTTTGCATAATAGCAGATTCGGCAATAACAAGGTATTTTGCAGGAGCTTCAGTTGCAATAGGTTTGAAATCAGCTTCTGCATAAGAAAGTTGTTTAGTCAAAGTACCTAAATCTTTACTTTCGAAAGTTAAAGTCATGTTAGTGATATCTACAGGATCAGAAGGGCCGATTTTAACTCTTACATAGCCTTCGCCATCTGGAGTTTCTTCAGATCTACCACCTTCGATTTTGAAGTAATTTTCATTAACAGGCATAACTTTGTGTTCAATAGCAGGATCAAATTTGATAGCGACAATTTTGTTTGTACCATCGGAGAAAGTTTTGATATCACTTACAAATACGCTATTAGCCACTTTAACGAGATTTTCATTAGTAGCCAATGCAGAAACATCAGGAACGTGAATACCTTCTACTTTAGTTTTTAATTCACTAATTTTACCTTCAAGCTCTTCTTTAGCTTCAGTAACTTTACCTTGAGCAGCTGTAAGAGTTTGGTTAGCAAGTTCTGTTACAGAATCTTGAGTAGCTAATTCATTCTTAAGTTCAGATTTAGCATTGTCGATATCATCTGCATTTGCAAAATGTTTACCAGTAAGAATTTCATCTAACTTAGTCTTTTGACCTTCGGTGAAATCTGTAGGAGCAGCTTTGCCTTCTAAAGCAGTTACACGAGTATCAATAGCAGGAACTGTAGTATCTTTCAAAGTATCTACAGCTTCTTTAACAGTATCTACTTCAGCTAATTTAGGTTCAGCATCAGTTTTGAAAGTTTCAAGTGCAGTAACCTTAGTTCCCAAAGTGCCAACTTTAGTATCAGCATCAGTTGCTTTAGCTACTGCATCATCAACTTTAGAAGTCATTTCTGTAAGTTTAGTAGCAGCTTCTTTAGCAGCTTGAATATCTTGTTTAGTTTCTTCAGGAAGGCCAGCTGTAGCAGCTTGTTCAATGGAGTGTTCTAAAGCTTGTTTAGCAGCAGCTAAGTTATCAGCAGCTTCTTGTTTAGCTTCTGTAAGTTTAGCATCTAAACCTTTAGTAGCACCATCTTCAGAACCTTGAACAACAGTTTTTAAAGCAGCAACACTTTCTTTTACCAAATCAATAGAGCCATTAATTGCTTCTTTAGCAGTAGAGATTTTAGTATCTACAGCATCAGAATCAGGAAGTGCATCTACTTTAGTTTTTAAAGTATCTAAAGTTTCTTTATTAGTTGTAATTTTAGGTTCTAATTCTTCAGCTTTAGCTTTAGCAGCTTCAGCTGTTGCTTTTACATCAGCAATAGATGCAATAGCAGTTTTATCTTCTTGAGTCAAAGCAGCTTGTTTAGCTTCTTCAACTTTTTGAGCTAATTCTGTTTTAGTTTGATCTAAAGTTTGTTGGAAACCAGCGATAGTAGCAGCAGCATCTTTAGCAGCTTGAATATCTTGTTTAGTTTCTTCAGACAAACCTGCAGTAGATACTGCATGAATAGATTCTTCTAAAGCAGTTTTTGCAGCCAAAGCATCTTCTTTAGTTTGGTATGTTTCACCAGCTGCAGTTACAGCATCACTAACTTTAGTAGAAACTTCGTCTTTAGTGATTAATACGTCAGCTAAAGATTTATCTTCATTAAATTTGATATCTGCAACAGAAGGAGCAGCACTAGACCAATCAGAAGTAACAGGAGTTTCGGATTTAGTTTCTAAACGATACTCTTTGCCTTCATCTTTAACAAATGCTGTCATGCCAACTTCTAAAAGGGCTGCAGGGATGGCAATAAGATCTGCTTTAGTAGCAACTACTCTATGAGCACCAGCAATGTCAGATACATATGCAACAGGAGTTCCTTCAGGAGCTACAAAAGGAGCAATTACTTGAACGCCTTTTTTATTAGACATAATCAGGTTCCTTTCTATATTTGAAATATGAATTTTATTTAATTAAATGGGAGGAAGGATCACCTTTCCTCCCATGAGAATATGATAATTTAATTATTAGAAATCAAGGTTAGCATATTCAACTAATACACCAGTAGCTTCAGATAATTCGAATAAGAATACTTTCTTACCAGATAATGTACCAGCAGTTGGAGTTGTAGCTTCAGTGAATACAGGTTTGAATTTGTTTAAGAATAAACGTTGAGTCAAATCAGCATGAGCAGCTACATAATTTGCTTCAGCAGCAACGTAGAAGAATTTCTTACCAGCTGCCATAGGAACAAATTTGGATTCAACAGACTTAGAGTCAGAATTGAATTTCCATTCAGTACCACCAGTTACTGTATTGAAGAAGTCAGCTGCAGGAGCATCTTGTACAGTATCCCATTGAACAGCATTAGTTTTATCAATAGCTACGAAGCCACAGTTAAATACTGTGAATTTATCAGCTAAACCAGCCAAAGATTCTACATAAACATCTTGAGACAAGTTGTTTTCTTCTTCAGCATCTACTGGTACTACAAATTTAACAGTAGAACCTAATTTAGCATTAGGAATGATTGCAGAGAATACACCTTCAGATACTTTAGTTGTAGTAACAGGAGTTTCTACATCTTGAAGTTTTACTGTAGGAGCTTGAGTAGGAGCTACAGCTTTATTACCGATAGTAAATGTAACTTTAGTATCAGTAGAACCTTCGATTGGTTCAGATGCAGTAACTGTTACATCCAATTTAGGTTTGGATAATTCTTTAACTTGTTTTTCTAAAGCAGTTACTTTTTCAGCTTCAGCATCAGCAGCTTGTTTAGCTGTTTGAGCAGCTTCTTTGATACCTTCAATAGCAGTAGCATTTTCTTCAGCTTTTGCTTTGGTAGTTTCAAGAGTGCCTTCAACAGCTGTTACACGGCCATCAGTGTTAGCCAAGGATTCTTTAACTTCAGCTACTTTATCTACAGCTTCTTTAGCTTTGTCAGTAGCAACAGTAGCAGCATTTTTAGCTTCAGCAACATCAGAAACTGCTTGAGTTACTTTAGATTGCATATCAGCTACAGCAGTTTCACAGTTTTTAACCTTATCTAAAGCAGCTTGTACTTTTTCGTCAGTTGTACCTTTTTCAGGTTTAGCCATTACGTTTTGAGTATTGTAAGCAGCACAACCAGTGAAATCACCAAATGCAACTGGGGAGTCGCATACTGCGATTACGGAAACTACTTGTTTATCTACGATTTTGCGAACTGTATTTTCAAGACCGCAAACTACATAGATATCGTCTTCCATATTTACGCCGATAGCATTAGGGCCATCACCTACAGGAACAGTAGTTACATTGTTACCAGTAGCAAGAGCTTTAGTGGAAGTTTCGATAATTGTTACAGTATCAGCATCATAGTTTGCTGTGAATACGTTACCGTAAGAGTCGCAAACCAATGCCATAGGACGAGCACCAACTTGGTAATCAGCAATTTTCTTGGATTTAACAATGCGGGATACAGTGTTAGAACCAGAGTTTGCTACCCAGATAGTATCGGATTCGTCACAAGTGATAGCTGCTGGGTTAAGACCTACAGTGATGGAATCAACTACACTATCATTAACAATTTTAGATACAATACCACCTAAATCAGCACCAGTTTTGGAATCAATTTTGTGGCTCAAGTAACAAGCAACCCAGATAGCGCCATCTTCATCAGATACCAAGTCACGAGGACCAGCAGATACAGAAATAGTTTTAACTACTTTATCTTGGCCTTCTTCACCAGCAATAGCAGAAGATTTTTTGAAAGATGGAACTTCGATTTTAGATACAGTGTTGTCGCCATAGTTAGCAACGTAAACGTTACCATGAGGGTCTTCACACATTGCAAATGGCTGCATGCCTACTGTAATTTTTTGGAACAATTCCATTTTGCCAGTTTCAGAGCTTTTCTTGTAGTGGTAAACACAGTTTTTAGAACGAGAAGCAACGAATACGCTTACACGGTCTTGGGATACCATTACAGAAGATGGTTCTAAAGCTGTATTAGCCAAGTTACCAGTACGAGTAGTTTCAACAGTAGATTCTTCGTTAGATTCTACAGTGCCATCATATTTCGTAGTAGTCGTGTTTACAGTTGTCGTTTTCACAGTAGTAGAAAGATGAGTTACATCAGAAGAAGATTCGATTTGAATAACTTCGGATGGCACATCATTGACAACTGTCATCAATTTTCCTTTATAAGGATCAACGATCCATAAATCGTTAGGAAACATATGGACTTACCTCCTATAAAAAAGTATATTAATATATTAATATAATTATTTGATGCATCAAATTTTGGCACTTTGAGGCAAAATAATTATAATAATGTCAGATGAGCTCTGACAGGTCTCAAGGTAGAAAACTCCTATTCTTCCTCATATTCGGAATGCATAGAAGCAATAACTTCAGACTTATAGAACTCATCTAATTTAATTTTTTTCTTTACTAGTTCTACAATTTTGTTAGATATGATTAAAGGGACGTCATCTACAGAGGAGGTGATATCTCTAATCGTTGTATACTGCTTCTCAATCTCCACATACATTTCTAAAAAAGATTTGTGGTCATGCGTACGATAATAAGTAGATTTGATAAACTCTATATCGTGATCAAGGTTATTAATAGAATTCTCTAATAAGTGAAGTACAGTATATTTATCTATACTATAATCTTCTTTCCTAATAGAATCTCCGTAGGGATCATGATCAATGATTAAAAAAGGATTTTCTTTATAAGTTGCTCTTTTAGAAGAAGGAGGGCAAGTATCTCCTTCTGCTTTAGGCTTCTTATCTTCTTTATCCTCATCATCATCTTTAACCTCTCTGCCCTGAAACAACCCGAACACCTTAAATGCTCGGGTTATAAGATTAAATAGAGAGTTTACGGATAATAACTGTTTAACAAAGTCCATACCAATTACACCAAGTATAAATGGAGGGAGTGCAACTAATCTCTTAGAGTAATCTTCAATAAATGGATCTATCATTAATGAGATTACTACTGCAAATCCTATAACTACAATAGATTCTATAAAGGCTTTTTTAGTATTCCTTTTATCGGGTTCTCTTCTAATAATAAGCTCTCTCAAGCTAAACCCTATGGAGGCAAAAAAGAAACAGATAAATATCTCAGCGATTGTAACTTCTAGCAAGACTTGATTATCAAGATACTCCATAATTACATCTATGAGTCCTCCGTTTCTAAATTATGAGAGAATTGTAAGATATATTTATGAGAAATATAGCATCTAGTAAAGTATTATTAGTCTTATTTGGTATATTAAACCTTCCCTTTAGTTAATAGCTGATATTCACAAATATATCAGATCATTTTGTTCCTATATTAGGATCAATTTGTTTTTTAGTATTAGATTGTTCATTAACACTAGGAACGGATCCTGTATTTTCAGATCCATAAGATCCAGTAGGACTATTATATTTACTATTAATATATTTATTAGTAGTTTGCACAGCTGCCCCAACAGCTCCTGTATAAGTAGCAAATACTGGATATCCTCCCCAATCTATATTATTAACTAATAGATAGATTGAACCAATCATAAATGTTAGATAGCCTAAAAAGGCTATTAAACGAGTTAGTGAAAACGTATTGTCCTCATAAAACAATTGCTTAAATAAGCCTTCTTTAACTTCTTCAGCCAATAGATATTACCTCCTTTACTCAGACTTTATTATGATGTTTTCAGCCCTCCTGCTGGGCTTAGTCTACATTTTAATAATATTATATGTGTTATTAAAAGTAAAGGATTTTTTGATGATGGATTATACAATCATCTTATTGGTGGCGGTTGTATTTGTTATAGGAATTTTGATTTCAACAATTTACTTTGAAAAGATGAAAAACTTACAAAGTGATCAACTGAATCGCCAGATTATAGAACTATTAGGATCTATTAATGACCGTAATAGCGATATGCATAAACAGTTTGTAAAAACTAAAAAGAAAGCCTATACTCTAAGCGAAGTTAGTAAAGAGGTTACTAATATAAAGCAAGATATCAAAAGAATAGAAATTGATATTAAAAATATTAATGAAGCAATAGATGCTCTCAATAATAAAGATAAGTAAAAAGAGGATAGGCGATTAAAACGCCTATCCCAAACATTTTGTTAATACGACTTAAATTTTACTATATATAAAGGAGATAATACAACCTATGAGCAAAATGAAGATTACTCCTATTGCATATGACAATGAGAGTACTTATAGAGAAGATATGATCTCTGATACCGTATTCACGGCTAATACTCCATTTTTAATACTCTCAAGCCAACCTATTCCTAAAAATGTGAATATATATTTTGAGTTTGAGATTACAGAGTATAAAGAGAATCCTTTATTTAGACACCTACCTTTATATGTAGGTATACATAAAGAACCATCTTCTGGTATATTTGCTACTGACTTTAGTCTAGGAAGTATTTACTATACTAGAAGACAAGACTTCGAAACCTATGAGCAATATAATAAGGCTTCTTATAGTGAACACTATAAAGTTCCTACAACCAAATCTAGGCTCCCTATTAAAGGAACTATTATTGGAGTTGGAGTAAACTCTACAAGAAATCAAATTACTATTTATTCAGATGGTAAACCATTCTATTCTTTTAGACCTAGAGAATTCAATCTAAATGAAGATGGGGATTTCTATTTCGCAATAGCATCTAAAGTATATGCTAATATATCTGGTAATATTAACTTTGGTACATATCCTTTGAAATATAGACCTGAAGGATATTGGGATATGAACCAATACTACGTTGATAGATATGTAATGAAAAAAGACCTTGTAGGTACTTTACAATTTACGACTGGTAATGATGAGGTAGATTACTATTATGCTAATAGAAGATCTATAGGAACTGATTTCCTTGCTAATATCAAAACTGATAATAAATATGCCCCTCTTACAAATCCACATTTGAGAGATACTTATATTCAACCTAACCTTGGTCCATCTCAACTATATGATCCAGATAATAATGATGCCTTTGTTATAGATTCTGAGCATCAAGATCCAGTAGATCATGCTTTCCTACCATATCCTATTCCTGTAGATCAAAAGATTTATTTTGAAATACAATGTAAAGAAGCTCCTATGGATAATGGTTACACTGGTATACCATTGACTGTTGGTATCACTAAAGTAAAAGATACTAATGATTATATGGGTAAAAAGGAGATAGGAAATAAATCTTTCTCTGTTGACCTATGGCATAAGATATACCAATATCATTATGCAAACGTTCAGTTAGGTGATAAAGAAATTCATTATCCTATAAGAACTGTTTACAACCCTATCCCTCCTATGCAGCCAGATATAATTGGTTTGATGATAGATCTTAAAGAACAAGAGATATCTGTATATACAAATCATAAGCTATTTATGAAAGCAGATCTAAAAGAGTTCTTAGGATATCCTGATGATACTAGAACATTTGTATCTAGTGAAAAACAACAGCTATTCTTTAATTCTAAAGATGAGGTTTATCACCTATTTATCAAAGCAGTTCCAGAAGCATTCACTGGTAATGGTTATGTAATAGGAAACTTTGGAGAACCAGATAATCAAGCTCTTAGATATCCCACTCTATATGATAATAATGATATAATGACCTATTGGTACTATTATAATTATGGGATTAGATATCTAGCTGGTGGTGAAATGAGTTGTGTTATTACAACTCTTCCATATCATATAAACGTTGCTAAAACATTCACTGGTATGGTGTATGTAAAATCTAAATATGATGGAAACGATCTAGACTTCTCTCCTGGTTTGAATATGATGTATAATAGTTATAACATCGTAACAGACACAGAGCAAAGAGCTAACGTTCCTGATTTAAATCCATTCGAATTCAATGAACTTATTAATGGTCATAGATATACTGAAGATCCATATAGATATGATAAAGATCTTATTATATTCGGTTCTGTTAATATGAAAGATTCTGATCCTCTTCACAAATTTATTCCAGTCAAATTAAATTATGATAAAAACTGGTTAGGAGATGGTGCTGGCCAAATTATCTTAACTTCTAAAGGATTTGAATTAGCAAAAAAAGAATTAGAATATCCTGTTGAGATTAACGGTAATTTTAATTATATTAATAGATTCAAGATTAATATAGTTCAATCTGATAACCAAAGGATTATTGTTACTTATAAAGGTAAAGAATATACATCTAATTTCGAAATCATGGGTGGAGATGAGATTGATGTAAAAATAGTACCTTTAAATACTGAAGATAATAATGGAGCCTTTATTTATTATAGAACAGGAACCTTATCATATACTGGAGGAGTTCCTACTAAGGATATGACCATTTCTGCAACCCCTGCTGTATTGGATAAATTTATAGTTGGTATGATTCCTATGAATGTATCATGGGCTCCAGAGGGTGGTAAACTTTTATATGATATTCATGATCATAAAGCAGAAGCTAGTATTCGTAGAAAGAAAATCAAATTCCCTAAAGAACTTTCTAAAGTAAGAGTATATTTTACATGGCATTTTGATAGTGATGAACGAGGTCCATTGAGAAATGCTAGTAATGGTATTAAAAAACTCAAAACAATAAATAATGATTTTGAATTCTACAATAGAGAAAACTATGATTTGAGAAATGATAGATCTGATAAGGCTGGCGGTATTTCAAGTGATTGGGATGGCGGTGAGGTATCACACTTAAACGTAAAAGGTCTCCATTATAAAGTTGGAAAAGATGATGTTAATCATTTTGCTGCTAAGGACTTAGTTATTACTGGTATTGGTATGAGTGATATTGAATATAATAACTGGTTTGATACTGATAAATTATCATTTGGAATAATACCATTCGATACATACGTCAATGGTGGAAAAAGAAATGAAGATGTTCCTTATACCACTATTGCAGTAACACCTGGTAAATTATATGATCTAATCTGTTTTGCTAATAAATATAAATCTAGAGGATATGGATTCTATATTTATTACGGATCAGATGTTACCGAATCTCCTAAATACAGTATTTTATAAAATCATTGGAGTAAGGGATAATCCCTTACTCCATATCTTTGTCTATATATTATAATTCATCCATAGCTCTAGAGCCAACAATTACTAGAGGGAAACTCATATTAGCATTAGAGTTTACTGCTCTACCATTTCTTTGGTCAATTCTCATATCATCTAATAAGAATTCACCAGGTCTTTGAATACCAGGAACAGATTGACCTGTTTGTACATTTACTACATCAAAGTATTTTGTGCCAGTAGCTTGATTATAAATAACTACTGTTTGAATATTAGGATCTTTTTCAGAGATCATCTTTCTTTGCACTGGAGTTAGATTTCCAATATAATCATTAAATGCTTGATCTTCATTATTTGCAGGAATGATATTATTAGCATTTGCAGGTACGATGTCACTCATATTAACTGTTGTAGGAGCCACACCACCACCAACTGATGCAGTTTCAATAATATTACCAGATAGATTTACACCAGTATTAATAGATTGAGGGGCTAATGCTTGACCAACTGTAGGTAATCCATATCTAGGGGCGTTAAGCAATGCATAATATGCATCAGTAATAACTTTATCAGAATTTTCATCTTTAACGTCTTTGAGTTGTTGTTCTCTTTTAAGAACAAGATCATTGATTTTATTACGAGTAGAGTTAAGCTCTCTAACAGCAGCGATCTTAGTATTCAATACCGTTACTTGAGTATTCATAAAGTTAGACATATGTTGAAGACGCATTTTACCACCATATGTTCTATTTGATCTAAAATGATTTAACTCATCTTCGATGCTATTATAAATCATTTCAGTTTGAGCAATAGCACCATATAAGAGTTTGCTATTATCAGCATAACCCTTTTCAAATTCTTTTACTACAGACCCTTTGCCAGAAGATTTCTTCTTTCCATCATCATCAAAGTTTGTATAAGTGATTACATTAGAACCGTCTTTAGGAGGTCTTCCTGGACCTCTGCGTTTAGAGATCTTTTGTTCTGTAGAATCTATAATCTCAGCTTCTACAACTTTACTTTCATCTATTACATTATTAGAACTAAAACCATAAGTTCTATCTTCATCATGATCGTCTTCTACAGTGACGAATGTAACTATTTCTTTAGCCATAAGAGTTCAACTCCTTATATTTTCTATAATATCATGGGAAAATTATTTACTAACCTGTCAGAACCTTTAAAATAACTATTCAGTTGTATACTATAATTGTGTATATAACTATTTGACTTCTTTGTAATATTATTAATGCGCTATATTATCAAGGGGAGATAGAAATATGCATTTATTATTCTTTGCAATTATCACTCTATTAAATATAATAGGGTTAATGATAACAGATGATATAGGAATATTAGGAACAATCTTTATTATATTAATAGGGACTGTAGGGATTATATTTAGTGATAGTATGGATACCTTGCAAAGGTATGGTACTTTTAATAGTTCTATAAAGGTTTATAGACTAGGAGTTATTTTTTCTTGTGGTATAGAGGTTATAATCTTTATATATACTATAAGTAGAATATTTATTTTATATTTTTGAGGGGTGTTATAATGAAAAAGCAAGAAGGAAATGTTGTGAGTAGCTGGTGGTATAATTATTCAGAATGCTATTGGACTATATGCTTAGTCGTAACTATGGCAGTAATATTCTTACCAAAACTTCATTTTGAAGAATATATTGAGAAGCCTTTGTTATATTTCTATGGGATATCAGTAGTATCTGTTGCATTGAAATGTGCTATTAGACAAATATGTGGATTTGGTAGAAAAGAGATAATAGTAATAAAATGGTACTTTATTCCTATAGGAATATTATGCTTCATAATACAGGGAGTATTATTTATAAGCTCAACATTCTTAGCTGTTAGAGTTCTTATGATGAGTCTTGGTATTATATAATAAGAGTCGGTATGGGATTATTCCCATACCGATTTCATTTTGAGAATTTCGGAGACTTACTTATAATAGAATTTGAATATTTAGGAGGAAATAAATGACTTTAGAAGAGGTAATTGGATATCCTAGGGGATCTAATTTAACAATAATGAACGTGTTCTATCAAAGACCAACTAGAAATGAAGCTACTGGTAGATTTGATAGAGACTTTGCTATTATTATATTTAAAAATAATGAAACTGGCAAAAAAGAATTTAGAGTATATTATGAACCAGAATATACTTGGTATTTATTGAAGAAAGAATATCAAACAGATTACAATCTTCACTTTATTGAAAGAGAGAAAGTAGATCCAGTAACTTGTAAATATAAAGATATTAAAAAGTCTATAGCAGTAGAGACTGGGAATGAAGATCTTTATAAACAAAATATGTATTCTGGAAATTATAGAATGAATGATGCATTCTTTGCTCATCCAAGAGCATTCTCTGCAGATATGAATATCTTAAATTATATTCGTAGTGTCTTTGCAGAATTATATCAAAATCCTGTATGTAATATTGATATCTTATTCTTTGATATTGAATCTGATATTATCAATGCATTAAATCCAGATGTCATCACAATCGGTGAGTGTCCTGTAAATGCTATTACTGCATACTTTACTAAGACAAATACTTTATACAATTTCATCTTAAGAAATCCAAATAACCCACAGATTAAAGAATTAGAAGATGGGATGAAAGAAGACTTCAATAAATATACTGAAGAGGTTAGAGATTTCATAGAATATGATTTAGGATCTAAAGAGAAAGTATCTAAATATAAATTAGATAATGCAGGACTATCAACAGGATTCTTTGATACAGAAGCTGAAATGATTATAGCTTTCTTTAATCTAGTGCATGAATTATCTCCAGATATTGCAGCAGCATATAATATTGCATATGACCTTCCATCTCTTATTGCACGGTTAGAAGCTAATAATATAGACCCAAAAGATCTTATTTGTGACCAAGATATTCCTATAAAGTTCTGCGAATATTTTGTAGATGAGAAGAATCAAAATGATCCTCAAGAACGCGGTGATTATTCATTCATTTCTTCAAGAACGGTATATCTAGACCAAATGGTGTCATATGCATCTAGACGTAAAGGTCAAAAAGCTATTGACTCTTATGCATTGGACTTTGTTGGTGGATTAGAATGTGGTGTAAGAAAATTAGATTATCATGATATCACTACAGATATTGGTAAACTTCCTTATATTGATTTCCATACATTCTGGTTATATAATATCATCGACGTTGTTGTTCAGGCTTGTATTGAAGCACAAACAGAAGATTTCAAATACATGTTTAACAACGTAATTGAAATGAATACCCCATATCAAAAGATCTTCAGACAAACAAACTATCTATCTACTAAAGGTGCTGAATTCTATAAACACCATGAAGGTGTTATTATGGGTAATAATGTAAATAGATTTGGTAAGAAACCTACAGAGAAGTTTGCTGGTGCATTTGTAGCAGAAGCTACTAAGATTAGTAATAAGAATAGAGTTAAGGCAAATGGTATCTATATTTCCAAATTCAATAATGGTAATGACTTCGACTATAAACGTCTATATCCATCTTTGATGCAAGAATTTAATATGGCTCCAAATACTCAAGTAGGTAAGATATTTATTGATGATGCACCCTTCCAAGATCCAGCCTATTTGAAATTAAGTACTGGCGGTACGTTTACAGAAAATCTAGCATCATATAACTATATTGAGTTCTGTCATAGATGGGTAGGATTGGCAAACGTAGAAGAGTGTATGCAAGATATTAATGAATTTAAACAAATTGCAGATAATAGAAGATCTGTTGTTAATCTAATAAATCCTAATAGAGTAATAGGAATTCAAAGACCTATTCCAGAATGGGTTAAGAATATAGTTGATGGTATGATTATGAGATTAGGAGAAAAATTATAATGATTAATAACGGTATATTTGAAATCACTATAGACTCTGCTAATCTCTATGCAGCATTAGATGAATCTAAGAACCTAAAGTCTGAGATATCTATTATTCCAGCATGGCTATTACAGTCCTCTCCAGATACTTCTATATGTGGGGTAAGTTTCAACTCAGTAGCTACTATAGGGTATTTTGAAAAGATAAAGGATAAGATTCATATACTTCCTAGAGACTTAGGTTTGCATAATATTGCATTCTTATCTAAAGATCTAAATCCATTCTTTAAATCTATTAAAGATAATAGGTTAGAAACTAATAACCTTATTCTTGGTTTGAAACAATATGATATGAATGGTCAACCATTCGTAGCTTGTCATTATATTAAGACTCAGACTAAACATGTTGTTCATAATGAAAGACAACCTCATACAAATAAGGTTATTACAACAGAACAAGATATCTTTGCACAGATGAATACAATTCCTGCTACAGAAGTTTTGAAATATGTGAACTATTATTCATTCTATGCTTTTGAAGATCAATATAGTAGAGTAGTGCTAAAAGATTACGATTTAGATTCTGACGAAGAATTCCAAAATATAATGAATAACTTCAAAGCATCTGATGGTATCTTTGCTTTCACCTTTAAAGACTCTAATGGAAATAGAAACTTTGAGTATATGAGTTATGTGAATAAATCTATGCTTAATATTGCTAAAGGCGATGCTACTACTATGGAGATTAGAGATAATCTAAATAGTCAAGGGTCTAACAGATTCTTGGTTAAGTATGATATCTATAAGAAGTCTAAGAAGTGCAAACTAACAGTGTTATTTATGGCATTAAAATTTTAATACAAGAATACCCCATAGCTGTTTATAGCTATGGGGAATATTTTAGTGGCAATGTTTTTTAATTCTTTCTTCTAAAGCTTTTAGATAATCCATCATAGCAACTAGTTGTCTGCTAAGAATATCAAAATCTTCATGATCTTTATTTTCATCTAAAAATTTAGTTAATTTAGAAACACGTTCCTTAAGCTCAATCTGCTCATCTATCAGTCTAATTTTCCAATTTTCCATTTTAATTACCTCCTGGAATGATTAATATACTTATATTAGATTTATATTAAAGTCTGGCTTTTAATATTTTGGTAAAGTTCTGATTTTCGATTGTATACTATAATGGTGAATATGTATATTATTATTTATAAATATAAAGGAGATTTTAAAATGAAAGCTTTAATTAACAAGTATACTTTAATCATGTTGGGTATGGTATTAATTGTTGGCATGGGAGTTATAGAAAACATCCATGAAAATCAAATGGCTGCAGAAGCTGAAGCAAAAGCTGCAGCTGTTCAACAACAACAAATTGTTGAGCAAGGCCAAAAAGCAAAGGCCTTGACTCAGTGGAAGCTCAACCATCATGGTGAGATCCCAGCATATAAAGACTAGTCTAACTAGTCTTTATTTTTTTTTCATTTAGTAGCTTTTCCACATTAGGATAATAGAAAATATTCCATAAGAAAGGAAGTGTAAATATATGCCAATGGCAAATGAAATGACTAAACTTCTTAACAAGATTGAAAGACGTTTAGGCACTAGTCAAATGAATTTACCAGATTATCTCTCCAAAGACGTATGGGCTAGAGATGTAATCTGTAATGAAACATTAGATACATTCTCAAGATACTTTCCAAATAAAGTTCCTTATACATTAGGACCAGAAAATCAAAAAGGTGATTACTGGTTAATTGATGAAACTATTTGTGAAAGCCAAACTATTCTAGGTTGTGGTGATATTGACTGGCACAGATGGTCTGCTCATTTCCCAGGTCTTACATATGGTGGTGTAAATACTTATGATATGATGACTAGCTCTGTAGACTTTGGTACTTATGCTGATATCACTATGATGGCTGACCATGTATCTGCATTCTCTAATGGTATTTATGTAGAATGGATCCCACCTAATAAGATCCAATTAAATGTGGCTATCTCTGCCTCATTCTTAACCAAATTCCAAAGAGTTCCTATCTCCTTATTTGTAAAGCATGCTGATAATCTTAAAACTATCCCTCCTACACAAATGGAGACATTTGAAAGATTAGCTACTGCTGACGTTGCTACATTCTTATATGAACAATTAAAAATGTATGATAACTTAGAAACAGTATATGCTAACGTAGATTTGAAACTATCTTCTTTAGAAGAAAAGGCTAGAGATAGACAACAGATCGTAGAAATGTTAGATAATACATTCGTATCTGCTGCTAATAGAAACCAACCAGCAATGATGACGATTAACTAAAAAAATAATAGATAATGATGTATATAACTTATTTATAAAGATATATAGAAAAGAGATCGGTAAATGAAACACTGATTATATACAATGGAGGTATTTACCTTTATCCAATAGAAATGGATGTTAATCACAGATGCTTTTTGATTTTCATAACAATGAAATCGATTAGTATTCTAACCAAATTCATTATGATTGCGGTTACAATCATTCTTAGAATATCAATATGATCCATAGAAATATCCTTTCTATCTCTCTTCTATATATCTTTAAACTTTAAAATTATTATGATCACAATTATTGTATATAATCAAAAAAGAAATTAAGAGAATGCAATTACTGCATTCTCTTGTTCTTGTGTGTATCGAAGTAAGATGGAGCTTCAGATGGAATGCTCATATCAAACATATTATATCCAGGGGTTGGTCTTGGTAAGAAGTTTATCATAGTACAAGCATATTGATAAATAGAAAAGGTTCTAATAAAGTTCATAAACTGCAAAACAGTATTAAAACTCATACTAGATATATTTGTTTCATTACTTAAATATAGATCTACACAAGGCTGTAGATCTTCATTGTATAGTTTATGAATACCTGGAGCAAATAATAGAAACTTATTATTACCGCACTCTATAGTAGTTGCTGGAGCTTCTCCCAAATATAATTTTTTATTTCTAGACTCATAAAACAATTCTGGTTGTAATACGATCTTTTCTAAAGTTGGAAGTAAGGTTAATCTCATTAATTCTAATTGAGCACCTCTAATTATAATATTCTCTTTTGTACCAGCTTCTGTAGGCTTAATATTTTCTATAGTAAGATAAGCATCAAAATTTCTGTTTATCTTCTTTTTATTAAGACCTTCATCATCTGTATATTTTACTTCTCCATAATAATATTTCTTCCCTTTATTTGGATCCATATATCCGCCAGTATATAGAACCACGTTCATTTTAAGAATCGCATTCATTCCTAAAAACATGATCTTATCTTGAACTTTATTATATAATAATACGACCTCTTTCATACGTCGTTCATCCGCTGGTAACATAAAAAATATCTCCCCTTCACCCTCAAATAATTTTCAAAACAGAATATCTGACCTCTAGTTATTTAGAGGTCAGACTTCTTGTTATTTTCTATTGCTCAACGTAATTGGAGATATTAATTCCTATCATACCATCTTCATCAACCTGTATTCCAGAGCCACCTATTACATTATCATACTGAGGAGTTTGATAAGCTTCATTGACTAGTTTGCCAGTTGGAATAGGCTCAGAAACTATTGGTGGAACATTTTCATTCTTTTCACCAATTAGTTTCATTCTAGGAGCTGCTGGAGAACATTCTGGTGGGATCTCTTTAGGATCTAAAAGTACCTTTGTATTATACAAGGACTTATAAAGATCAATAGCATTCTTAGGACTCATGATATAGATCTTTCTATCATTAGTAGCGATAATAACTTCATTAGTTACTTTACTATATAAAGCGAATCTATTCTCATCCATATAGAATGGTTTGGTTATGATCATTTTATCTTTAGAATCAAACATGTCTGGGAAGTTTACTTTAAGACAAGTAATGATTCTTTTCAATCTAATCATAACTGCATTATATGCATCAGATTGAGATTTAGATCCATCTTCTTTTGTAACCATATCAGTCAAGAATGTAGGAAGAGATTTCTTATCAATGTATTTAAAGATTTCTTGCCTATCATTCTCTACTAGCTCATTATCGGTATAATCAGATACCATAGATAAGTCTGCAATAACATCGTCTTCGCTAATAAGCTTATAGAACTTATTTGCCTTTGTATCTTCCATAGCAGCCTTATGAGTTCTATACATCATAGACACACTACCAGATGGAACGAATTCCATAGAGTTTCTAAGATCTTTAGTAAATGCAAATGCTCCTTCTTGAGCATACATTTCATTCACTTGTTCCTCAAAGACTGTAAATACTTTGACGAACTCATCAAACATATCTTCATCTTTTCTAAGAGCTGCAATGTCATCATATTTTTGAGCATTAACAATCTTAGCAGCTTGAATCTCAGATTCTCTAATCAATCCAAATAAGAAGTCTGGATCGATAATAGAAGCTACAAATAAAGGAATTGGATTTGTTATAATTGCTTCTCTAAAATACTTAGTATAATTACGGAAGCAGTTCTCATAATATTCCTCATCTACATTTGGATTGATATTGTATAATCTTCTCATCTCAATATTGGAAGTCAACCAACTATCTGTTTTCTTTCTAATAATTGGTTTCCTAGAAACCTTATAACCATTTTCTATTAGATATTTGATTTGATCTGGTTCTGGTAATTGGAATGAATGGATATAGTCTAATATATTACCATTTTCTACATGACCAGCTCCCCATAATCTTACAATACGCATTAAGTCTAATAGACTTGTTGGCCCTAATAGCATTAGCTTATTTTTTGTCATAGGAATATCTAATACATTATTAGATTCTTTAGCAATCCATTCAATAGGTTTTCCAGATTCAATCCATTGTAATCCAATTGGAGCTGTATTAAAACCTAGATTATGGAATAAAATGGAATTGTAACCAAAATCACTCAATGGTTCAAAACCATTTATATCATCTCCTTGTTCACGATGTAAGAGACGAGAATAAGAGGATACCCGTACTGGGTATCCTCCTAAATTAATTGTAATAAATTCATTCATAACTTGCACTGCCCTTCAAATTTCTAATCTTCTTTTTCTATACTTACAGCATCTACTATAAACTCAGGCATATATCCAACATCTAATGCATTAATATTACCATAAATCAAATACTCATCAGTTTCAGTTACTACAGACCATCTAGTTATACTAGTTGATTTAGTAAAGTCTGAAATGTATAAAGTATTATTGCTTAATTGTACAGCCGCTCTTTTATCAAGAGTCATAGGAGTTCTTCCACTAATATTAGGAATCATTCCAGAGAAGAATCCTGTTAAAGCTTTTAGAGTATCATATTTTACCATTGTTCTAAATGATATATTTTTTGGATAATCAATATAGGTCTCTTGTAATTTATTCCCATCAAAATCTTCCATAGGAGTAAACTTATAACTTTTGATTTTAAATAATGGGATATACACAGGACCATAATCATCCTCATTAGGATCGCATGTTTTTAATAGAACAACGTGGTTAAAGTTGGTATCATCCGATAGATCTTTAATGCTATTTTCAATAGTCGATGTCAAAGGAATATGACTAACTCTAGCTAAATATAATTCTAAATTATCAAAAGCCTCTTGATCTGGAACATCGATGATTCTCATACCATCAGTATCATTATATCCTCTTAGCAAGATCTTCGCAATAGCATTTTTCAATTCATATCGATGCTCTTGTAAGATAGAAGTAACTGCATCCAAATATTCATTACTGATATTATTAGACAATTTACCAATAGTCATTTTATCATATTGATTTAATCTAGATACTGGTCTTCTATCAAATCCTTCGAATTCTGGACTGGTCAAATCTATTTCATCGCTGAAATATTCATTTTCATCAACAGCGATAAAATCATGAATTCTATTTTGTTCTAATTTAGTTAGTTCTTTGAAAGAATTAGATAATACATCATATTCTAATCTCTTATATAATCTAGATAAAACAAAATTCTTATAACCTCTATCACATGGGAAATCCCAACTGCCTTCAATTTGATTTACTAAGAAGGATCGAATATACATTTTTTCTCCGATATGCAATTTAATATCATCATCATAATCAGAGAAGCTTTCTATTTTATATTCTTCATTAGAAAGCATTTTACCAAATTTAGAATATCCAATCATTTCTGGCTTGATATCATCATGAACGAATGCCCAAGCTTCGTTTTCATTAACGATACGATCACTGCAAGTATCAAAGAAAATATCTCCTAAACTTCCTACAGCTACTTGATCAGATGGTCCATAATTCATAAAGATAATTGGAGTCAAATAAGGTAATTTATTTGCAACAATAAGATGATAATCATTGTATTTAATACGACTTTCATCTTCATTATATCTAAAATCTAAATATGTAAGAAGTTCAGATCCTAGAAGCTTAAATCCTTTTTCTAAAGAATTCATAATACTAGAAACTTTTTCATTTCTTTCATCTTTTGGATCTAATAATGGCTTGATATAAATCTTTCTACCATCTTCAGATTCATAGATACATTTATCTTCTACAGAACTTGCAAAGATTGTAAAATGTTGAGATGGGATAATTCTATTATCTCCACTTTTTGTTCTTCTATACAAAGTCTTTCTTGAATATTCAGGAATAATAAATCCAGATACCTCTCCTGAATGAGATACCATTTCTTTAAAACTTACTTGTGTTTTGATCATTTCTGCTACCTCCAAAATAAAAAATATTAACGCATAAACTCAATCACATATATTTGAAGTATGTTCTTCATAATTATAGTATATAATTATACAAAAATTTGTAGAGAGGGGTAACCCCTCTCTACCTTATTCTATTCTAAATGCTAAATCTTTATATTCCAATGCAATATAAGTATGAGTAGTAGCACTATCATGTACTTTTTTAAATACCAATCTCATACTATATTTATTTCTAAGGATATTTAATACCTCAGTCTCTGATTCTGTTTCTGTTATTAAACATTTTATCGAATCTAATGCTAGCCTAACCTCAGTCTCAAGCTTAGAATTATAAGCATTGATAATCTTCTTTGCTATAATCCCAGCCATAACTTCTGCTTCTATTCCTATAAGCATTATAACCTCCTAAAATTGAAGGATATTTGTATGAGTTACATTCTTACTATCCATCTTACTAATACCAAGTTCTTCTAATGGGAAGTTTCTTAGATTTGATTGAATGATATCAGTATAATTAATGAATGGAATTATCCAGTCTGGAATATCAATATTAGATGGGATAGCTATAGACGTAATACCAGCTTTGTAGTTTGGATCTTTTAATAACTCATTAGCTCTCATACAATGTTCTGGATGAGATTTTGCTATCTCATTAATATTTTTAGTAGTAAGATTAGTCTTAATAATAAGAACACTATTACGTTCTTCTAGATTAATACCTTCTTCTGATCTATCTTTGATAGTATTATAAGCATAAGCAGCTTTAATACCTTGAACAGCCATTGGATTTTTATAGAAGTTCATAGATTTAATACGAGCAGGTTTGTGGAAGTCTTTACTTTTATTTTTTAGAGATTCATAAATTTCTCTTTCCAATACGGTAAACTTCTTAACCAAATCTATTTGATCTATGAATGAGTTTCTTAATACATCATACTCTAGAATTTGTTCTAGTCTCTTAGCTGTAGATTCTGGAGTACCAACTTTACTCATAGGCATACCTTTAATATCCATTTGTTTATCTTCTGGAATTAGGTTGCCTTCTTGAACTAATTGAAGAGTAGAGTAATTCTTTTTACCCTTTGTAAGTAATAGAGATTTGAATAAGAACTCATTCTTCATAATAAGCAAACAATCTCTATCTTCAGCATATGTGTTATAGTTTTCACTAAATAGAATCATATAGTCTAAGATAAGCTGGCTTACTACATAAGACATGATATCTACAATACTATATCTTAAAGAATCTTCTTCGATAACAACTAATGGATATTTCTTTCTCTTAGCTTCTACTAATTTACTATCGTAAAAGTCATATTCGTATTTAGGCTCATTACCTTTATATTGCGTAATAAGTTTATCAGACTCTTCATCTATTTGAGCTTGAGTATATTTAATCTTCATAGGAATACCTATTGTATATTTTAATACAAATTGATACCACTCATCTAAAGATATAATACAAGAATCTGTATCTGTAATCAATACAATATCACGTTGCATTTCATATACTCTTGGAAGTTTATCTATAAACATATGACGGTAATAGATATATTCAAATACTAGATCTTTAAATAGTTTAAGCTCATAATCAATAGTTTCTGGAACTTTGTTTGGATCTAGATATGGTTCTTCCATCTTAGTAAGCATTTGAAGAATTAGATTTATAACCCTTCTATTCTCACAGAATTTATATAGATTATTCTTATAATAAACTATATTGATACATCTTTGATCTAGATTACAGACAGTATTCCAAATAGCTTCTCTTGCTTCTTGAGATGGAATCCAATTTTTAGTACCACAAATATCCATAATACGAAGATAGCATTCTTCTACTGTGATATTTCTATCCAATACATCCCAATCATTGAACTTAGAGAATCGTTCTTCTTTCTGATCATTTACAATATTATCAATATACTGTAATACTTCTGTAAGAGATTCAAATCTCATATTATTGCCTAGAAGACCTTCAAACATTGTAATTGATGCGGAGATACAACCACGACCTTGACCAGTTATCGCGGTACACAGATAAAGGTTATAGAAAATACTACTATACTGACCGGCACAACCATACAATGCATTAGCAGATACTTTATAATTCAACTGTTTGAGATTCCATGCATTAAACTGCTCAGATCCTTTAGGATATTTCTTCATTTCCTTTTTAGCTTCATCACGTTTATCTGCTAGATATTGAATTAGGTTGTAGAATGGATTCTTTACAGAACCATGTTTACCAAACAATACACCCTCTGTTGTCATGATTGCCTTCTTATTAAGAAGATCATTTGCTAGTTTAATAAAATCCATATTAACTTCAGTCTTTGTGTAGTTATTATGTAATCTAGCAGTACCAGCTTTATATCTTTTATTAATACTATAATCTATAGCATCTAGTATTTCCATTCTAGATAGTTTAGGACATACACGTTCCATTACATAAAGCATTGTCTCTTTATATTTTTGAATTGTTATACCTTTCGGCATATCAATATTATTTTGCATTTAGTTTCCTCCTCTATATATTTATTGCCTATTAAGGTGTTTAAATCCTACTACATTTTAATAGTATATAACTAGATAAGTGTTTATGCATTTGATATGAGGAACATATTGGTAAACTCCTTGTGCGAGCACATATATCGCACACATTTAGAGTTATAACTCAACTTTTATTAACAATTTACTATCCTAGGAGGTAAAAGAATTATGTTATTTGACAAAAACGAAGGATTCGTAGTTAATGAATCCCATGAACCTGTAGTTGAATCTCATGGTGCTGGTATCGTTGATCAAGACGCTTTGTTGGAAAACATGTTGATCGATCAAATGAACCGTATGACTGACGAAGAATTTAGTGCTTACACTGAATCCGCTGATTTCCAAAACTTGGTAGAAGCTGGTGTATTGGGTCGTCGTTCCGTAGTTAAAATGACTCGTAAAGATGACTTGAACCGTCGTATTCACTTGGCATCCATTCAAATGGCTCGTGAACAAGGTGATGCTGATTGGGAAGCTCTTCGTAAAAACCGTGTTAACGAACGCCGTTTGTTGAAAAAGATCTACACTAAATATGCTAACCGTGTACGCCGTGATGCAATGCAATCTCAAAAACGTCTTATCAAATTGACTCCAGACGCTTTCAACTTCAACAAAATCGGTCGCTAATATCTGTTTATTGACCACCTCTTAAAATCTAAAAATATCTACACAATAAGACTACGGATTCATTTCCGTAGTCTACCTTTTTGTGTCAATCTGTATTTTAAATATACACTATAAAAGTGGTAGTAGATTTATACAATCACGTTTACAACCTTATAAGGTTAAAAGTGATTAATTTAAGGAGGACAAAATGCAAGAAATGCAATCCGTTAGTAACTTCACTAATTATTACATTTATGCGGAATTAGTGAAAAAGGGAAAACTAAAAATTGATACTCGTGCCATAACGAGAGATAATTGGAATCACCATTTTCAAGGAATATTAAATATTTTAAGAGACGGTATCGAAACACCAGCAGTACAAGGTTTATTTATAGAACCTTTCTTTGAAGGAAATCAAAGTCTATCAGTTGAACTTAATATCATGGATTACTTATTGAATCTCATGATGTGGTTCCCGATAGTTTATATAGAACAAACTATAAAACCAGAGCACTTATTTTTTGAGAAATTCACTACTGCCGATGCTATCAAAGCATACATCGATAAGAATATAATCGATCCAAATAAGATCTCTATTGAAAATAAGTTGCTTAATAATGCTATTGCTGATACAGTATATCATTTCTCTTATATTGATGAATTTGCTTTATTCTTAGCAAACACTTTAAACTTAGAAGATGATATTGATATCATGCAAAAGAGTAAAGATTACTTTAATCTATTACATGCCGATCTTAGCAATGTTCCTATTGGTGAGGTAAAAGATAGAGGTATGGAATTAGTTCATGATGCTATTGATAACTACATTATGAAATCTAATGAAATCGTTGGATATGATCATTGTCTCAAATATGCTTTTGGTGCTCAAGAGGGTATTAATATTAGACAGTATAAAGAAAACAATATTAATATCGGTACAAAACCAGATGGTCAAGGATCTATCTATCATGATATTATTAATAGCTCTTATATCAATGGCGGTTTGAATAATCTAGTTGCTCAATATATTGATAATGGTGCGTCTCGTGTAGCACAAATCATCTCCAAAAAGAACGTTGGTGAATCTGGTGGTTTCTCCCGTATTCTAGGTTTAAATAATATGGATACTCATATTCATCCAGATAAAAATTACGATTGTGGCACAAAGAACTTTGTTCATATTACAGTTAAGGATAAGAAACATCTTTCAATGCTTGATGATAGATATTTCCGCTTTGAAAGATATGGTCTTGAATTTAAGATCAAGAGAACAGATTATGGTTTAATAGGACAAAAGATTTGGTTAAGAAGTCCTATTACTTGTAAATCTCATGCAGAAGGGCATGGTGTGTGTTATAAATGCTATGGTGATCTAGGTCATACAAATAAAGATATTTCTATTGGCCGTATTGCTACAGAATTGATCACTTCCCAATATACACAAAAACGTTTGTCTGCTAAGCATTTGCTAGAAACTGTTATCAAGATTATCAAATGGGTTCCTCAATTTAATGATTTCTTTGAAGTGGCAAATGTAAATGAGATTTCTCTTAAGGAAGATATCTTTAAGAATAAACAAATGTCTGGTTGGAAACTTAGAATCAAGACACAAGATATTCAATTAGAGAATGATGATGAATTCTTCAAACACAGATCCTTCTCTGATGATATGCATGCATCTGAAGATGATGGTCCATTTGTAGATCAATTTATCAATAGCTTTGAAATTATTACTCCAGATGATGAAGTATATACAAAAATAACTGCTGTAGGAGAAGATGGCAATCCTATTGATGAGAAGTTATATATCTCTAACAAATTAGCTGCTATGATTTCTAAAGCTATTGAAGATGAAGATATTGTCATTGATAATATCGATGTAGATATTCCATTGAACGAATTACAGGATATTGAATTATTCTTATTGAAAATCCAAAACAATGACTTGGGTAAATCTCTTGATATCTTTACAGATACAATTAATAAGAAAGCTGTCACTAAATCTTATGATAAAGATACAATTGTAGAAGCATTACAAGATGCAGCTATTCAAGGTGGTGTAAAATGTCAATCTATCCATCTAGAAACTATAATGGCCTCTCAGATTTGTGCGGACACGAGCAGATTAGAGATGCCTGATTGGTCAAATCCCGACGCTAAGTATGAGATCTTAACCCTCAATGAGGCCTTGACCGATAATAAGTCTGTAATCGTATCTTTGGATTATCAAAAGCTTGCTAAGGCATTATTCTATCCATTGAATAAGAAGAAAACAGCTCCTAGTATTCTTGATCCATTCTTTATGGATAAACCTAAGAAATTCCTTAATGCTCAACATGAAGTATGGGCTGAGGTTAATAAACCTAAGATCAAGAAAGGTGAATGTCCTATTGCATTTAATCATGATCATAAAGGTAAGAAAGCTCCTAGAGATATTAAAGCATTCTTAGCACCATTTAGAAATGAGCCTAAGACTGAATTAGACTAGAATTTATAGTAAAATATCTGTGATACACCAAATGTGGGGTAGGGATTAATTTCCCTACCCCTATTCTTTTTTGTAAAATTCGATTATTTCAGTTGTATACTATAATAGTGAATAGAGGATAAGAAAGTGAGAATCTATTCATATTATTTCATTTTGTAATTTAGTATATTAGGAGGAAAACGAAATGAAACTTAAAATCGAATTCACTAAAGAAGAATCCATTGCATTAATGAAGGTAGCTAAAGCATACGACTTCACAAATTCTGTTAACGTAGAAACTTTAGGTAAAAAATATGCAGAAGGAAATTCTGCAGGATCCTTTAGTTATTCCGGCATTTCTGATAATGGTAGCGTTATTAAATTTAAAACCAACGAAAAGCTCCTTTTAGCTGCAGCAGGAGTTTATTTAAAATACTCTGATTCCGTAAACGGAATTATCTGTGGTATTAAATCTTTAGTGGTATCTTTCAAAGGGCTATTAAATAACTTCATTTCCGATTACAATAAAGAAATCGGAAAAGTTTTCGAAGAATGCAGAAAGGAAGATGAAGAAAAGAAAAAAGATAAAGAAGTTGCTGAAGAGCTAAGATCCTTAATCAAAGAAGTAAAAAATAAATAATATCCTTAGAAAAATAAAGGTGGATCAATTCCTGGCGGTTAATATCCGCCTTTATTTTTTTGTTTTTAAGTATATTTTCTGGGTTACTAGGTATGAAAAGAACTCTAGTCAGATTATCTGACTAGAGCCTGAAGTGGTATTATTTTTTTATTATAGGTTAAGTTTTTGAAAAGTATTAGAATTAATCGTAAGGTATTATAATGAAAAAGTTCTTCTGATCCACAAAAGTGTTGCCAATTGTGAATGGTCCCTCAGAGTAAGCAAGCAACTCTTTAAGGAGGTATTTTACTTTTAAGGAGAGTAATAGTTAAAAGTAACAAGTTAACAAAGGCTTATTATTTAAACAAAGGAAAGATAATACCACCTCATCTAAATGTCAAGACAATTTCAGCTATAATTATATACTATAATTATGAAGTATTATATATTAATTTTAAGGAGGAAAAATAAAATGTTTGTATGTAATATTTTAGACTCTAGGCGGATATTGGATTGCAATGATCTATATCTAAATGCAGATCAAATGGTATATTATTTGCAGAATCAGATGTTATCATTCGCTTTTAAAGCTGATAGTTTTAAAAGAGATGAAACATTGATAGACGAATATGACTTCATTGATACAATGGTAACTAAAGTAGCAAACTATCTAGGGCAAATTCTATTTGATGGGAGTTTTATTTATGGTCATATAATCTTCGATTCTATATCATTAGAAGAATCAGATGGAAGAGAACTTATTAAAAAAGTCTTAAGTGAAGAATTCTTTGAGTTCTTTAAAACTCACTTCAAAAGATTTTACGATGTACTTTATTCCAAGAAGTATTTCGTAAAAGGAGATTTTAAGTTCTTAGAGAATCATATTAAATCTATCATAGTATATTATTATGGTGAAGATATGAAAAGATTCTGGGAACCAAAGTTTGTAGTAGAATAATAAAAAGGGGTACAGGGAAAATGATTAGATTTAAATTAAAAGTAACTAACAAGAATAAGAATACTGTCGAAAGAATTCAGGATTATACATTTGAACCAGAGATGTTTTTGCAGGGATTGATCAAAGCTTTTGTTTTACTAGATAAAAGATATTATCTTATTGAATACCAAAACTCTCCAAAGAATATGATGGTGGAGGTTGCTAAAGTTATAGCAAAGGTAATGAATAAGAAAGACGTATATGGATTTTATTTTACATCATCTACTGGAATGCATAGAAGCCATATTCTAAATGTGACATTTGCTAGAGGTGATGAGAATCTTGTAATGAAAGAAGCTTGTAAATATTATAACTTCAAACTTAAAGATTTTAAAGCTGTATATTCATTCTGTAAACAAGCTATTATCCTAAAACAGGAATTAGGATTAAATGCAATGAATGTTGCTAGAGATACTAATGCAGAATGTGTAAAATTATATGGAAAGAAGTTGGAAAACATATGGTAGTGTTAATGATAAAAAGTGAATATACTGATCTAATGGTTCCTAATAATGTTGGGGTAGAAGACTTCTTTGATATGATTCAACCAACCTTAAAAACTGCCTTTGAAACAGCTGAATTCAAATGTGAAATTAATAAAGATTCAGTTGGAATGAATAGGGGTAGAAGGGCTGATGAAGTATATTTCCAATTAGGGACAACTCTACACGAAATACTTTATAACCAAAAAAGATTTACATTAAGCAGTGGACAACCTGCATATTGTGATGGTATAAGTAATATAGAAAGCAGCACAATCGTAGATTACACAGCAAAGGAGTTTGTAAAACTAGATCCAGCTAAGTTAAAACTAGTTATGAGAATAACTCCAAAATTTGAAAGGAAATTTAAGAAAAAATGATCAATTTTTATCATAGTGAACGCAAAGAATTTTTAGCATTGAATCCTAAATCATTCTATGCGATGACTGAGGTATTATTTAAAAAATGTCGTACTATGACAGATACGTATTACAATAATGCTAAAGAGCTTAGCAAGATTCTATATAACAAAAGAATTGACTTCAAAAATGAAGATAAAGAGTTTGTGACGTTCTCTAAAATAATCTGTACTAGAGAAGATAAAATGGATCTCATAAAAATAATATCCAAAGATCTTGGATTGGATAGCCAAAAGCTATTATTATCTTTAGAGGTTCATCATAGAACTATGAAGGAAATAGAAAATGTTATAAAGACTCTTAGGCCTTAATAAGAAATAGAGAGCAGATCAATTCTGCTCTCTTTATTTTTTTTTATTTATAATCTCGGTTGTATACTATAAATATGAGAAATGAGACGATATAGTAATCGAATTTAAGGAGAAATATAATGAATAATATAAATAGCAAAATAGAAATGCGTAAAACTACTACCATTATCCACAACTATGAGCCTGGGGATAATGAGTTTATTGAACGTAAATTCTCAGTATACAACAAAGCATATCATAGATTAGAAGCTAAGGGTATGTATTATGATGCAGAAAAGAAAGACTTATATCTTCCTGCTGGTATAGAGCAGTATTATATAGAAAGATCTTTTGGCAGAGATATATTTCATAAAGTAGGTCCTGATAAATTTGCTAGGGTAAGTGGAGTAAAGTTAAAATATACCCCAAGAGATGAAAAGCAAAAAGAGGCTATTAAATTCTGTTTAGGAATGCCTCCATATGAAAAGAATGAAAGAGCTGCTCAGTTACAAGTAAATCTAAATACAGGTGTTGGTAAAACATATGTAGCCATAGTAACCTTTGCATATCTTTCTATGAGAACCATGATGATCACATCTTCATTAGATTGGATAGACCAATGGAGAGAAAAGATCAAAGAATATACTAATCTAAGAGATGATGAGATTTATACTATAGCAGGTGTTGGATCTATTGCTAAACTTATTAATGGTATGAAAGATGTATCTAAGATTAAATTCTTCTTATGCTCTCATAGCACTATTAAATCCTTTGCTAAGAAGTATGGTTGGGATATGGTATCTGCTCTATTTAGAAGATTAGAAATCGGTGTTAAGATATATGATGAAGCACATTTATGGTTTGATAATATCTGTATGATTGATTTCTTTACAGATGTGGCAAAGACATATTATCTAACAGCTACTCCTATTCAATCTGATTTCTTTAATAATAGAATATACCAAACAGCTTTTAAGACAGTTCCATCTATTGACTTATTTGATGAAGATAAAGATCCACATACTAGTTATATATCAATGCTGTTTAATTCTCATCCTAAAGCAACAGATATATCAGCTTGTAGTAATATCTATGGATTTGATAGAGTCAAATATACTGAGTATCTAACATTCCAAGAAAACTATTATAAGATACTTAAGATATTAATGGTTATGATAGAACAAACAGTATCACCACAAGGTAAAGTTCTAATATATATTGGAACCAACTATGCTATCATGAGAACCTATTATTGGATAAAGTATTATTATCCTAATTTAAGTGTAGGGTTGTTCTCATCATTGGTTCCAAAAGAAAGTAAGACTAAAGAGCTTAATAATAGAATTATTCTTACTACTACTAAATCAGCTGGTGCTGCATTAGATATTCAAGGATTAGAAATGACTATAGTTCTTAATGAACCATTCAAATCTCAAGTATTAACTAAACAAACCTTTGGTAGGACTAGAGCTCATAATACAAGATATGTAGATGTAGTAGACGTTGGATTCTCTACTCTAAAACACTATTATGCTTCTAAGAAACCTCTATTTAAAAAGATTGCAACAGATTGTGTAGAAATACAATTATCAGATCATGATATTAATCAAAAGCTATTAGAGATTGAAAGAGAAGAAAAGAGAAGATTACAACTTATACAAGATAGACCTAATTTAAAACAAGTAGTTGAATTGACACAAAAAGATGGAGAAGGGAATTAATCCCTTCTCCAATCCTTTGTTTGTGCAGTAAATTGAAATTTTTCTACAAGTATTGTGTTTCTATGTCATAACATACATTTTGGTCAAAGTTTACACCACGGTAACTCAATAGAATCATAAAATGTACAAAAATGAACCTATCATCTTTTAATTAAGCAGTTTCTAAATTAAGCTAGTATTTCTTTCATTACAGTTTTATATAAAAGGTTTGATGTATTGTCATTATACATTCTTAATATTGGTTACTTGAGGTAATGAGAATACTATTTAAATTTAGGCCACAATTATCCTTGATTTGTTGTAACAAGTTTTGTGTGGAAAAATAATTATTTATTTTTAATACCGTGCTCTTTAGTAGGATTTTGATTAAAATCTGATAGGATTTTATGAAAGAGATCAACTAAGGAATTGCTGTAAAATACTTTTGGAGAAAGTTAAATGTTACGATACCATTGTAGTTGGAAAAGTATGTGAAAAAACTCACAATAGTAGGTCATAATATTTAAGAGAGTTTAAGGTGAAGCTAAATATTGAATATAATGTATAGAGCATTTTCTGATTAGAAAAACTTTTTGGTCTAATTTATACTCACCTTAAAAGATGTATTTTCATACAACACTATTTTTTTTATTAAGTTTTAAAATCTCTTTCATTATTATTTAGTTAGGATTTTCATTTAGAATTAATATTGGGCTCCACCCATATCTCCTCCATCCATACCAGCGGATACAGGTTTGTTGGCAGCTGTTTTAGCTTTAGCCTTGTCAGCCATTGCATTAATCTTATCCATTGGTAAGAAGGAATCATAATAGTATTCCATAAGAAGAGAAGTGAATGCTAATTTCTCTTGCTCATTTTGAGAGGAACCAAATTTCATTTGAACGATATTTTGAATCAACTCTTGAGACATAGACAAGATTTGAGATGTATTAGTAAAGTTCAACATGATTGGAGGTGGAAGCTCTACTTTGACAATAGAGTTTGTATTGTATTCATATTGATAGAGTTTAGTATAGATAGCAGATAAGATTGGTTCGTATAGTTTTTGTCTAGCATAAACCTTAATAAGGAATCTAGAATTACTCATAGTAAGATGAGTAGCTGTAGATTCTTGGTATCTACTATTTACCATTTCTAGAGAAACACCAGTTTGATTTACAGCCATTTCTTCTAGCATATTCATAAACTCTGTTTTAACTTCTACGTTTTGACCAGGCATAATTTCAAAACTTACAGGAGATTCACCATTAGCATTTTGAGGGATTACCAAGTCATTAAATCTACCAGTAACGTTCATGATATTATTCATATTTTCAATCTGACGTAGATTGAAGTTAGAACGTTTGATTTGGTTAATTACATTAAGAAGTACAGATGTGATATTTGTATCAATTGTTTGTTTTACATGATACAAACGTTTATCATAACCACGAGTTAATAATGCAATTGTATTAGAGATATATAAGCAAGTATATAACTTAGCTGGGAATAAGGATTTAACAATATCGGATACACCACGATGAGTTTTCTTATTCAATTCAAAGTAAGAATGAATAATATCAGATGGTGGAATAAAGCTGATACGAAGTTTAGTAGTCTTACCATTATTATCAGCATTGTATTTCAATACAGTATAGATCTCTTTAGCAATATCTTGATTAGAGTTAATGAATTTCTTATCAATTCTTTGAGCAATCTTTCTAGCGATTTTCATAAGAACTTCATTATCTTGAGTAGAAGTACCACCATTTGCTTCATTTTCTCTAGCAGTTCTTCTAGGTCTCATACCGCCTAATGTAGAAGTAAATGTCATTTGTTCTTCTGCATTACCACCATTAGGATCATTCATTTCGATATAATAATATCCCAAACAATTATTATTGATATAGATAGGTTTTACTCTATCGTGTTCTAGGATCTCAAATACAGCACCAGGAATTTCCAACTGTTCTGCATCATTAGCTTTTGTTGGTTCGTCTAGATCTTTTAACCCATCATCAGCTAAACTAGTAGGACCTTCTAAAGTTCCTCCTTGAGCAGCTTTCTTTAATTTTTTATTAATATTTTTAAAATAAAGAGAGTTAGAAAGATAAGCATTGCGTGCAGATCCAAGCGACTCCTCACCAAATAGAGAGACTGTTTCACTGAAAATGCGTCTCATATTACATTCCTGAGCAATGATACCTGGAATTACTCCTGTTTTGTTTATTTCAATATCTAATCCAGAATATTCAATATTATTAGATTTTAATCCTTCTAAACTTGAATCGGATAAAGTAGATTCAGATAAATCATATAATTCTTGAGCTCCAAATGATTTTAGTTTAGATTCATCGGTATCTGTATATCTAAAACTTAGAGTCTCATTAATAGATTGCAATCCTTCATTAATAGATTCTTCTGTAAGAATTCCTTCTTCAGATAATAAACTTGCCCCATCTGTTCTAGCAATAAGTTTTTCTAGAGCTTTTTTGTATGGGACAATATATACAAACTGTTCACCATATTTTGCTGTCTTAGAATATAACTCATTTCTAAAAGCTTCTAAATCATATTTTCTAGCAAACAGTTCTAAGTCAGAACCATCAGCTTCTGATTTATTATTGTTATCATTCGTAATTCCAGCACCAGCAACATTTTCGATACTAATACGAACAGCATCGTCATTAAAGTGGTCTGCAGATAATACATTATCTTTTTTAATATCTAATGCCTCATCTAGTTTAGGCATATATTTACAAACAGTATCGATTTCTCTATCTAGATCTCTAACCAAAGCATTTTGGGAATAGATATCCATGATATCTGCTAATACTGTTTCATCTTCTAATGCAGATCTGATTTCATTAAGAGAATCAGTATCATTTCTGGCTAATGTTCTAGCATAGAGATCAGCCATATTAGTTCCGCCATTTTGAGCTTTGGCTTTATCGATAAGACCTTCTAAGTCATCATCCATCTTACGTTTGATACTATCGATATATTTACTATTATCATTATTCGTAAAATATGTATTCTTATATAGGTCATCAATGTTAGCTTGGATACTACCAGCAATTTTCTTATTTGTATCCATGCTTACAATAGGTAGCTCATCTGGTGTCGGAGTACGTCTTCCTTTTTTATTGTCGTCAGCCAATGATTTGTACCTCCTAAAAATAAAATGTCGATTTTAGCAATAATTACCTTAATGTACCGGGGATACTATTTAATCACTTTGACATAAAGAACCTCTATACCGCCGAAACGGTATAGAGGGATAGATTGTGTATTATTAATCTTAGATAGTAGATTTAAGGTTAACAATGCTATCATATGTTGGGGAATCTGCAACAGTAGCGTCAGCAGAACCAGCATATACTTCAACAGCTGCTTCAGGATGCAAGGATTTGTTGAGGATATTGTATCCGAATTCCATTTCATCGAAGCAAGTGTGTTTGTTAATGAAATCTAAGAATTCCACTGCACGTTGGTTTACAATTCGGCCAGGAATTGGGAAACCATTGAATTGCAATGCGATTTCAGAGAAGTTGATTTCACCACGAGTTACGTTGTAAATAGAAGTATTAGCAACGTTTGGTTGGCAAGAAGCAAGGATGTATGCTTTTTCAACATTCAAGCCAGTGTTATCAGTTACAATCAATAAGAAATGGAAGATTTCAGATTGGTAACCTTTAGTAAGACCAGCATTGTCTTTACCTGTATATTCAGGATATTTAAGCAAACCATTGTAACGTTTGAATTGAGTACGAGGGTCTTTTACACCACGAATGAATAATTCGTTAACCTTAGTAATCAAAGAACCAGAACGTTCGTAATAGTTCATGCTGAAGGAAGTACCACCTTGTTCAGTAGTTTTTGTAATAATATTGAGATCAGTGATACCATTTGTTAATTGGTTAGTTTCTGCACCGATATCTTCAATACCTTGAGCACCACGGAATTCATATTCTAAGATATGACGGTAGTTACGAATCAAAGTATCGTATGTATTATTACGGCTTCTAAGAGCTGTCAAGAATTTAGGAATATCAAGACAGATCAAGAAGGAGTACCCAGTTTCGTACAAATCAAATTGTTGAAGATTTGTGAAGTCTGTTACACCACGCATCAATGTATATTTGGTTACATCGCGAGGGTCGAGGGTACTGTCAAAAATATTGCTTACGGTTTCTTTAGACATTATTTATTACCCTCCTATTAATCCAACGCAATAATCTTGAAGATCTCTGTTTGAACGAAATTACGGAATTTAACGTACAAGCAAGCATAGATAATTTTATTGGAATTATACAATGCATTGGATACGTATTCAATTTCGAAGGAAGAGAACAAGTTAGAATAACGGTTAACGATCAAGTCGTTTACGTCTTTCTTATACTTAGTCAAGTCATCACCATCAAGGAAGCTATAACGGATCTTAGGACAAAGTTCACGAATAGCTTTGATTACTTGTTGAACGGCTAGAACGTTGTTGATCCAAGATAATTGAGTATATCTTGTTTGAGAAGTATACTCAGAGTTCATAGTCAATACATCACCGTTATAGAAAGATAAGTAGTTGATACGAAGATCATCTAATTCTTTGAATTGGTTAACGTATGGAGTATGTTTTGGAGCAAAGTTCAATGTACCTTCAACATATGTATCATTAGGGATAATGATTTCATATTTTTGACCACAGAATGGACGGTTACGACCGTTGATGAAGTGTTTAACAAATAGACGAGTTAAGTCATAAGTAACTGTAACAGGAATTTGTTTCTTAGTATAAGGATCATAAATTTCGTAAGAGTTCATGTATGTTGCACAATAACGATTCTTAGCGTTTTCATAATCTTTAATACGAAGTTCTTCAATGGAGTTGATGTTTAGACCCATATCACGGAAGTATACGAAGTCTTCACGGAATGCAGCTAATTGTTCAATAGCACGTTTAACTGGTTTTGGATAGTTAGCATCGAAAATACAGTCAATACGGTTATTATCCAAGTCATAGATATCATCGGAGAAAGAACCGTCGAAAGCTTTGATCAATTCTGCTTCATATTCTTTAGCTTTAATAGGACGATCACCAAAGGAACCATTAGAACCATTTTGCAATCTGATACCCATTACGTTAGAAAGGTTTACACCATCAGAAACGTCTACAGCAAGGTTATTGTAATCACGACCATTCAAGTCTGTACCGAACAATACGTCAGCCATTTTGAAGTCGTCATCGCCAATTAAGTAACCTACGTTGTTTACGAATGCATCATATTCGTTATCGAAGAACAATGCACGAAGTTGACGAGATTGCATACGGATTGCATTAGACAATGCCATATTTTTATCTTTTTCAACAACGTCTGGGTTCATTGTGAAGGAGATAGTTTCTAATGTAATACCATTTTCGATAATATCGATGAAATAGCGCACATAGGAAACTGGATGGGAACTAGTAGTGTCGGAATAAATACGGAAAGATTTATTAGAAGCACCACGACCATTATCAGCTAACAAGAACAATACATATTCGTCATCTTCACCGATTTCATGTTTATGACCGAAATCGTTTTTCAAGATCTTACCGAACTTTTTAACATCATTGCCATCAGAAGCAACAGATTTCAAACGATAAGTGATTTTAACGAAGTTTTCCAATACTGGGATATTAGGAATACCATTAGTATTAGCATCTGTTGTAAGTCTGTTAGTTGTAGGGTTAGTGAACAATGGAAGGCCATTGTCATTTGTTTTTTGTTTCTTTTCGTTCTTAACTTCTGCAACTACACCAATATTTGCAAGAGTAGCATCAGTAGCAACAATACGTTTGAAAGTAACGTAGCCACCAGCATTGATAATATTTGCAGCTTGGATTAAAGGTTGACCATGTTTGGAGTAAGAAGGAGTTTTACCGTATAAATCAAAAAATTCATTACCGAAAACTTTATGTTTCCATTCTTCAGGACCTTTATCAGCAGAACTTGCGACCATGAATATCGGACGGTCAGTAGTGTCTTCTGTAATGCTCGTAAGAGATCGAATATCAGACTGATCGTCGATGATGGTAGTTACACCAGGAGCTGGCATATCGAGTTCCTCCTTTTTCATTAAATAAAAAAGTTATTAATTTTTCGAAAAACTAATAATTTGAAATCATTACAATCAATGATTATTAGTGATTCTATATATATAGAACCTAAGGATTATCATATTTTACTATAATGACTAGGACACATAGCAAAAAATGGCCCCCAGATTTAATATAATGTTATACTAGAGCCTTCTAGCTTGATTGCTAGTTCTCCCCTACTAAGATCTCTTCTAAAGGTGTTTCTTTAGGATTTTCATTAAGCATAGCAGCTAATACGGACTCATCAAAGTCTTCAGAGATTAAAGCTGTATATGGAGAAATAAGTCTAGATACATTACGGAGTGACATGGACTTATATGCATTCATATCTTTAGAACCAGATAATCTGAATGGAATAGTTTCATCATCTTTAGCTCTACAAGTTTCAGAAATAGCAAAGCCAAACATTTGGTTATTAATCCCATAAGAGAAACCATTGATTGCCATATTGTCGATAACCAAGTCCTGAATATCTTGATATGGAATAGTATTGATAATATAACCAAGCATAAAGAATAGATTAAGCATCTTTTCACAGTTACCAACGAATTTGATAACTTTTGTAGATACAATGATTTGATCATCGTCTCTATATCTAAACACTCTATAATCTTCTGGATCGCTATTCGCAGTAAGTTTAAGTTTCTTAACCTTAGTAACTTCATAAGGTCTAGTAGCAAACATAGATGGGAATTTAAACATTCTTAACCCATCATTTTTACCAGTTTCGATATCTTGAACAGTATAGTTGAAAATACCCATAATATTGATATAATCGCCTTCTTGTTCTGCAATATTTCTATCGAAATACTTCTCTGGTATATAAGCTACCATTTCTTTACCCTTAGCTGAGAATAAAATAGATTCTTTCTCTTGCTTGCAGAAATAAGGAAGTTTAGCCATTAATTTTCACTACTTTCTTCTCCAATATTATAGAGAGATTTAAAATAAGGGAATGCTAGTTTATTTTCTTCAGTAATATCTTCCGATCCGATAAAAGAATGTTTGATTGCCATCTTAGCAATAGATTCTCTTTGTTTAGGATCTGCTCCATTATCTAAAAGATATTTAGCAATAACAAATTGACCATGTTTCAATGCATTATAATAAGGCCAATTATTATAACAATCTACTTTAGCTCCTAGAGAGTGCAAATATTTTACAATCTCTAAATCTAGCTTAGCAGCTTCATTAAATCCTAGTTCATCTCCGACATTACCAAAGTTTTCATATAATGGTTTGATATTATGCTCATTAGCAAATTCTACAAGCATTTTTAAACCATCTAGGTTTTTACAATAAATAGCATCCATCATAATATCTTCTATACGGAAAGATCTATTGATTGTTTTATAATTATCATATACTACAGTCATTACCTTCTTGACTACAGATTTCTTTGCTTTTGGAGATTGAATAACCGCAGATAATACATCTTCATCTAAAGAAGAAGAATGAATTAGAATTAAAGAATTGATTATGGTATCTAATCCTTTATCTAATACCTCAGCCCATAAGAAAGGATTATTGTAAAACTTTTTATGTTTTACAATAAAAGGTTTCTTTTCTTTAAATTCTTCAGTATTAATGTCTTTCTCCATAGAGGATTTGTAATTATAATCTCTATAATTAATACCATGAGCTAATAGACAGCTCATAAGTTGACTGTCAGTGATAAGTGCTTCACCCATATTGACTCATCTCCTATTCTAAAAATATCTATTATAAGTAAGTCAAGGAAATAGAAAATACCCTAAGGAGAATTAACTCCTTAGGGAATTATTTTAGTTATTGCAATTATCGTTGCAAATACCAGCTCTTTCTTCCCAATCAGCACTCATATTAGTACCGAAGTTATTAAAGCGTCTATCTGCAAAAAGAATTAATCCATTCTTATACATTACTTCTTCATTATCATGACAACCACATTGGTTTTCATAACCATCTACAGGTACATCAAATTGTTTGATAACTTTAGGCATAGAAGTATTTGTTCTACCAGCATTTTTAGCAATAGGTGTTGTATCAGCTTTAGAAGCAGTGATTACACCTTCAGAAGTATTACCTCCAGTTGTAACACCATTACTATAAACGCCACCTTTAATTACAGCATTTACAATAGTACGACCAACTTTAGTACCACCAATGATAGTGCCACCTACTAAAGTACCTCCAGTAGATACTAAATTACCAGTAGTTTTACCACCTTCAATAGTAAATTGTTTACCATTGATACAACCAGTAGCTACACCACCTTCTCCAGTACCACCTTTAGTAGTACCACCAGTAGTGATATCACCAACTGTAATACCTCCAGTAGTTACCATATCTTCGCCAGTAATAACACCATTAGTCAAAATACTGTTATTAATAACTGGGTTAATAATAGTACCATTAGAAGTTTTACCACCAGATACAATAGTGTTGATTGCAATTACATTGGAAATAGTACCAGTAACTGTAGCTTTAGATACGATTTCTGTTTTAGGATCTTTTTCACCATCAACACTACCAGATCTTAAGATACCATTAAGGATTTGGCCTTCTGTAATAGTACCATTCATAGTTTGGCCATTAATAACTGTAATAGAAACCATACGGTCATTTTTACCTTGAGCTAAACCATCAACTGTATAGCCATTGATCTTACCGTCAATAATAGTACCTTCAATAAGATTACCATTTTTATCAATAATAGCATTTACTACAACAGCATCTTTAATTACTTCTGCAGTAGTCGTACCATATCTATGGATAGAATTATCAATAGTAGGATTTTGATCTGCATATTTAGAATATTCGGATACTCCTCGTAGTTGATCAGATTTGATAACTGTTCTACTAGTTGTATAATCTACAGAACTATCTACAGCTAATTTAAATAGAGTATTGTTATTACAATCATAAGTCTTATAAATATCTGTAAGCTTACCAGTAACTTGTTTTAATACTCCATCTTCTACATATTGGAATGTGTAAACCTTTCCTGCTTCTAATTCAAGAGAAACATTCATACTAGAATCGCTATATTTGATTGTAACGACTAGAGTACATTTTTGATTTACATCAACACCCAAAATCATAGAAGGAGTACATTGGCAACAAGCAATATTTAAAGGACCATCGGCTCTATATAAACCACTCATCTGACCAGGAGTGATATTAGAATTCTTTGTAGTAGTATAGTCAGAGCAACATCTTCCACCAACTGTTCCGCCATTATATGCTGGAGTTGGATCAAATACATGATTGATATCATAGCAATCATTGCTGCTAGAGACAACAGTGTATTGATTTTTAGAATTGCAAGATTTGCATTCAGGCATTTGCTTTTACCTCCTTTAGAAATTAGTATTATAAAGATGTGAACACACAAGAAGATGGATAAGGGAAATTAATCCCTTATCCATGTAGTTTATTGATCAATTCGTTGAACTGTAGCATTTGTTGCTTCTTGTAGTGGGGTATCCTTGATATCCTCTACATCAGCTGTAATTTCTTTAGCTCTTGCTTCTAATTCTTCCTTAGTAGGAGGATTTGTAGCACTGTAAACCAATACTAACAATTTAAAGAACTCTCTAATTTGATTATTAACTTCTGGATATTCATCAACTTGTTTTTGAGTCATATAAGACCAGATAGAGATATTCTTCATAAGCATCATAATAAAGAAATTAGTACAAGCATCAAATGGAGATACTTTTCTAGCCACTTTAGATAATACAATAGAGAATAGAGCTCCAAAGTCATATTTCTTTTCAGCTCCATCTTTTAATCTAAATCCAAAGTGAACTAATACTGCATCTGCTAATTCTGGTAAGAATGCATTAAATTCAAATCCAGATTTATTTCTGGCAGTATATAGATCTTCAATAGATCTTCTTAATCTAACTTCATTGTTATAGATTTTTAAGATATTAGTTTTCAAAGCATTAATAAAGATTGCAGGATATGCTTGAGAAGTAAAGTTAGCCATCTTATAAGCTAGATAAACTTTATTGATAAGCTTTTTAGTTTCCTCATTATCTTTATCAGCTTCAGCTTTAAGCTCTTCTACCATAAGATCTCTTTTCTTAAGATCTTTATCTTCATAATAAATATCAAAGATCTTTTGAATGTATTTAGCATTCAATTTAGTATGCTTAAAGAATAGAGATCCAGAAATGTCGTATTTACCTTTGAATAGAGGTTCATTTAGTTCTTCATCTAATTCAGCCTCTAATTCTTTGATAGTACGATTCATTTCTTCAGTTTCGTTTTCAAGAATTTCAGATGGTTTCAAGATTGTTTCTTCAGTCATAAGATCCTCCAAGTATTAACCCATAGTAGCTGCAACTTTAGGATCGAGGGCTTCGAAATAATCTTGTTGCATTTTTAATCTAACTAATGTGATGATATCACCACGAAGAATGTCATTATTAATCAATTGATTATATAATACGAATAATGGAATACCATTAGTAATTTGAGATAAGAATAGATTAACAATGTTAAAATCATTACCGTATGCATAACTGTATACAGTACTATCATTAACTTCCATATTCTTAATATAGGATAATACTAAAGGAAGATTTGCAGTAATAACTAATAAAGCATTATCTTGACCGAATACTGCTTTACCATAATTAGAACTCATATCTTTATTTAGTTTCAATTGTTCTAGATTGAAAGTAGAATAAATAGTATCTCTTTCTTCATATAAGAATCTAGAGAAGAAGGAAACTAAATAGTTATTGAAATTAGATACGAAGAAATCATAAATGAACATCGCAGCCAAATATAGATCAGTATCTTCGTTTTCAATAAATTGGAATCCGTATTTTTTAGATACGGAAGAAATCACATCTCTATACATTTCTTTCTCTTTAGCAGAGATTTGTTCTTGATCATATGGGTAAGTAGTATAGAGTTGTTGGAAAGTTTGTTTAAAGGCTTTTACGATATTTGGTTTAGGTAAAGTATCAAAGCGATTAAACATTTGAGTCAAAGTATCTTCTATAACATTCATAGCATAATCGCTATCAAATTGTACTAGAATACTAGCTAACTGATTATCAGATTGAAGCTCGTATTCTCTGTTGTTCATAAGGAAATCTAACATTAGGCGGTACCTCGGTTATAACGACGAAAAGTTTACAAAGTTCTTATCTATTTGTAACCAGTAGCTTAATTTTTTATATTGAAGAATGTAGATATTACGCCATTTGTCGATAGGTTAGTTTATATCTAGATCTAACTAATTTATCATTATCATCAGTTTTGAATGTAAAATAACTTCTCCCTGTTACTATTCTAAAGAAATAGTAGAAGTCATCCATAAGATCATAACCATATTTATTATTAATATCATTTTGCAGTATTGTAGAAACGGCATGATGGAAACTAATAACCCAATATTGCATATCTTCAAATTGTTTTGCAGTTTTTTGAATATTTAGGAATCCCAATCCTAATAGTATTCTAAATTGAATAAGTTCTAATAGAGAGGCAGATTCTTTTGATTCTAATTCATCCGCTAACTCTTCTTTATCAATATAAAGATCTTTAGTATTAGAATCTACAATGACTCCTTTCATTTCGCAATAATGATGGTTGTCATCATATATATCTTCTAATTCAAATTTTTCTAAAAACTTTATATTTCTAAATGAAGTTTTATAAGATTTTACCAATTCTGAGTTTAAGACCTCATCTACTATATTATCTAACGACTTACTCATTTTATTGTATTAACTCCTCTTATCATAACTCTTATTATATTTTTAATCTTAGCTCTATTGTAATCCGTTATCTTCTCTATTGTTTTCATAATAAAGATCACGCTCTCCAGCGTTCATAAGATTATATATAGAGCTTTGAGACATTTCATCTTCATCTTTATTAAAGTCTAAGAAAACAGATGTAGGAAGGTTGTTGTTATTTGATGCCATAGAATATTCATCATCAATAGATACATCGTCTGGATTGATTTTATATTTTCTAGCATACGCTTCTCTTACAACTGGATTTTGAAGCATTTCCCTTAAGAGTGCAGTTTCTTGCTTACGCTGTTTCATCATATATTCCCCGAATAATGTATCCACAGCTTTCTGCATTTCTCCCATTTGTTTTTGTACTTCATTGCCTCTATCATCGTCAGATCTATTTATATATTCGATCTCTTGAGTGATATCAGTCATATTCTCATCAATACCCATATCGAGAATTTCGTCAATATCATCTTCTGTTTTGATAGAGCTTTTTTCTATACCAAATAATTCTCTTAAGTTTTTACCTTCATACCATACATACAAACCTACAAGGTATGAGAATATTTGGTCATCGTGTGTTAAAGCAGAGTGTTCAATCTTACCATTACGTTTTACTTCCAAACCACGCATTTCTTGATAAATACTTGGAGAGATAAATTTGTCTTTATGATAAGTAACACGTTCTCTTAGTATTTCTATTAAGAGATCACGAACGTTATTTGTAGATGTGAGACCATATACTTTAGTCTTACGTTTATTTCTGATAATACGATTGCCATCAGTAGTTTCTTCAAGAACTCTATCTTTAATTTCATAATAGAGGTTTTTCTTTACTGGAGTTTCTAATAATTTGCCTATTACTGAAAGTCCGTAACCGTTGTCTTTTGATATTGGCGCAACTCAATATCAGATGGTCAATTCCATTCCACCCTCATTACGAGGCGTGACGAGATCATATGTCGTCCCTATTTCCGATATAGGGCCAGGATTTTTCTTCCACCATAAGCTTGTGGTTCTACGCCCCCGCCAGGGGCTGATCGTTGAACGTATATCTATTAAATAGATATTTCGCTGCTAAACTAGGCCATTTGCAAACTTTTTAAACCATCACGATTATCATCACTGATTGCGTTGTGGTATTGCAACTCTTAACAGCCTTTTCTAAGCAATTAACTCTGTAGGAATATAAGGATTGCTCCTTATACTGTGCTTACTTACACCATTTCTTTCGACGTTTACTACTGCATTAGGCATCATATTAGTTACTAGATATTGAACTACTCTAGCAAGTTCTATATTAGAAATTGTATTACATTTTAAATCAGCAAATACTCTAGTGGTTTTAGAGTCTATACAAGTAATACAAGAACTATCTTTAGATACACCACCAGATGGATCGACACCAATGATTGGAGGGTATTTAGGAACTAAGTTAGACTTAAGCGGAATTTCTTCATAAATATTGAATTGGTATTTACCAAAGATAAGAAGAGTCTTCTTAGGTTCTTTACAATATTTACGGATACCATCTAATTCATCTTTAGTGAATGGGTTGTTTTCAGATTCGTCAGACCATTCAAGAAGAATTTCACGACGAATAAGAGGCCAGTCCCATTCAAGTTCTTTACATTGTCTTTCAAACCATTCTTCAGTATAACCAAGTTGTTGGTAAGTAAATTGAATATGAATAAAGCTTGATAATTTATTAGCATCTACAATTTCCCTTAATTGAGGATATGTAAGGTCATACCATTGTTCACTAAACTTAGAAGCATTATTCAATACTGTATAAGCATATTTACCTTCATCATTAGTTAAGAAGCCAGGGGTTGTAGTATATACTACACCATAAGGAACATTGTTTTGTTTAGCAATTTCAATGGCCTTACTCATCGCTGGTCTCATATTACCATAGATGGTTTTCATGAATGGAATAAATGCAAATTCGTCAGCCCATAAGAGAGGGAACGTTTGACCCCGAAGCAAATTAGCTGCAGCCATTTCATTTCTGGCTTTAGCATAAGTTTTAATATTGTTTCGGTTGATCGCATTTTCCATATAAACTTGAGTACTTTGTACTTGTTTCTTACGAGTACCATCCATTGTAAACTTAGAATCGAATCTAAGATAAGATGGAAGCAAGTCACGAATATTTCTAATACGAGATAAGTTCAAACGACAGTCTTTAGCTTCTTTGTTTAGAAGAGAGATCTGTGTATTCTGTGTTCTAAAGTTATAAACGTATGTATAAAGAACCGCAGTACCGATAGTCTTACCAGTCTGACGAGGTTGTAATAATAGACAGTCAAAGTTCATGATTGCCATATATAGGAATGCCATATTACCACGGTTCAATAAGAACTTTGATGGCTCACCAGATGATGGGATTCGTACTACTTCTCTAAGATAATACCAGAAGTTATTTCTAACTTCTGCTAATACTTTCATTTTATAAACGGTACTTAAATTAGGATCATGAGGATCAATATTAGCCAAATCTGGATCTAATAATGCTAGCATAAATCTATGATTTTTAATACCTATAGATTTGAGATAGTTACTCATCTCTATAAAGGTCTGATTAGTTGTTGATCTATGATAATAAACCCTCTGCCCTTGATTCTCGACCATTCTAATTTCATTTGAAGGCATGATTGAAAATAGTCCTCCTTTAACTAGAAACTAATCTTAAAAGCAGATTATTATGTAAATGTCGCAGTTTATAAAATTAGATTTAAACGTATACTATAGTAATGAAATATATTTATACCATAGGAGGAATAAATGGAAACAGTATATTTGCAAGTGGTGGATTATGCATATAGGGATTTGTTATCTCGCATATTTGGGTCTGATAATCAAATGCTTGAAATGTATCATACTTTATTTTTAGTAATATTCTTAATTATCTTTGCTAATAAAGGCATGAATTTTCTTTTAAGAAGAAATCATATAATATCTAAGATTATATCTTATTTACTTTATTTTATAATCATAATGATAGACGTGTGTTTAATTTTGGGGTTATATTAAAATGAAAGAATCTTTTTATACTAAAAGCTGTGAGTTTGCAGTAAAAGCTTTTAATTATTTGAATACTAGGGTTAATAGAACCAGAATACCTTTTTTCCAATTAGATACATCTCCAAATAATTCCAGTATGGGTCATGTAGTAAATGGGGTAATGACTTTAAATATTCATAATATTTTAGAATTGGCAAAAAATAATGATAAGTATGATTGGTCTAATATTAAAGGTCTTATTATACTTACGATAGTTCATGAGTTATCTCATATTAATCAAAATATAGATTATGACAGATTTAGTAAAGATGATGCATATCATGATAAGATAGAGATGGAAAATCATTATAATGCATTAAATTTTATTCTTAACAGAGAGGAAGAGTTACATGGAGTTTTTGGAGATTATAGTGATGATATTTGTTTGGATCTTGAGCTAACACAACAATGTTTAGAAAATCCACAGTATAAGAATTCTTATAAAATGAGAAATACAGATACGGTTGCTATGATTACAATGGTAAATATGTTTAGCAATGTATCTAAAGCAGAAAGATCTAGGATCTATACTTTGATGATGAATGCTACTAGAGTAGTAGTTCATTATAGAGAAACAAAAGAAGGTCCTATATTATTTTCTGATATAGTAAAAGATGAACGTGGTATCTGGTATACTTATAAGATATTCAATATAGTAAAGTTCTTATACAAACTTCCAGCATATAATGCATTAATTATGGCAGAGGGTGGAACTGATTTAGTATTCTATATGACTAGAGAAGAATCATCTACTCCTATATCTGAGAATGCTGGACAATATGTAGCGAATATTATTAATCCACAATAAGAATAGGGTATAGGCTTTGTGCCTATACCCTTATTTTTTTTAATTTTCTTTTTTAAGATTGATAAATAATTCACACCAGTTTTCTAGTGTAAGATCTACTAATTCTAATATATCTTCTTTTTTGTATTTGTCTGCAAATTCATAATCCTTATCAATATATTCTATTACTGATTGATAAATGCGTTCAAATAGTTTATTATATAAATCATCATCTATTGACCCTTTATTACCTTCAAATAAAACAGTCGAATAGAAATTTTTAAAATCTTTTGTATCCATTATAGCTGATACAGATTTGCCATCTAGACTTCCATAAACATTTCTAATTGTTTTTAGTCCATTTTCATCTAACGTTAAATTCTTATCTTGATATTCAAAATAAATTGTAAAGATATTAAATAATGTGGCTCTTATAACTTCATTTACGAATGCCTCATATACTTTATCTTCTCTTTTTCTTTCATACTCAGAAACACTGCATCGATCAAATAGCCTGCATACAATTCTGTTTCTAATAGACTTACAACTACTGATAGTTTTCTTATATAAAATTCTTGTAACTCTCCAAGTATTGATTGTATATTTAAGTTCTTTTTTTATAAAACCTAAATTTGTATGACTTCTTAAAAGAGTATAATAAGTTAGTACAGATACAATACAGATTACATATACTGCTGCAATCAAGAATAATTTGTCTGAAGATATAACGTCAGACTCAGAACCTATAGATATAAAATAATGGTTTAGAATATACGGAGTAAATGCACCTAAAATTATAGTGCCAATAATAACCCCAAAATATGTAGCCTGTAATCTCCATCTGTACATCAAATGAGCTAATATAATACTAGCCAAATCTTTTTTTAGTTTGAAGCTAATTATAATATCTTTCATAGTATAGCCTATCCTTGTATAAGATTCTTTACTCTCCGTTTTAAGAAATCTTGCACATATCTATAGAATTCGTCCTCTTCAAACATACTAGGGATATTATCGCTTGATGAATATTTTGTTAAGAAGATTTTTTGATAGGTTGATCTAAAATGAGCTCTATCAAAAAGATTGTATCTGTCGTCTCTATCTTTTCTATCAACGCCTAAGATACAATCAAATAGATCATTATAAATTTTATTTGAGCTTAATACATTCTCAAATTTATCATTTACCTCTTGACCATCATCAGATTTGCGTCTGACGATGCAATGTTTTCTTAACATACCAATTCCAGGTGATAATAAATAAACCTTGTCTGGGAAAACATTTAACCCACAATAGATTGAAGAAAATTCATCTATTTCTAAGAACAATTTTCTAAAAGGAACACCTAAATCCTTATACCCAGATTTAGTACAATTTAATGGTTGGGTTAAGCATAGGTGATTAATAGCAGAATCAAATATTTTGCCTTTGTTCATAATATTATATACCAAAGTGGATAATAGCCATCTATCAAGAATAATAATAATCTTTTCATTCTCCAATTTAGGAGCGATGATATTATTAAAAGTATCCTTCATGTTTATAATCATCAAACTTTGAAGAATATCAGTAGGATAATTTTCAATAGTTAGCAGCTCTCTGATCTTTTTATATATCTCACTACCATCATTATATGGAAGAGATAAAGTCATAGCTGTATAACCATCGAATTCTTCAGGATAACTGTTTATGTAATCAGATAACTTTTTACATGTTGTAGTCTTACCAGAACCATCGGTTCCCTCTACAACAATAAGTTTACCTAAGTGATTATTACTTGAAAACATATATACCCTCCTTTGGATATTATTAAAGTGTTGTTTTAAATTGCCGCAAGAATAAAGAGTATACCAGCCAAGGTATACTCTTCTGTCTTTGTTATTATTAGAAATAATCAGCAATGCCATTCAAGATTTCATTTTGAATAGCTTCTTCTAAGGACAACACAATTCTATCGCCATTTTTCAATTGCATAGATACTGTACGGCCATCTTCATTTAGATTGATTCCATTGTATAAGCAATCAAATGTTTCCAATACTGTTTTGATATTAGCAGATTCAGAAATTAAGAAAGAATTAATTTGAGATTGAGTCAATGGTACTAAGATCTCAGAAGATTCTGCAAGGTTACCATATTTAGCAATATTATTAATTTCTTCACTACGACGGAATAATTCAGAAGTAGGATTGATCTTATAATACTTCATATCTCCATATTGACCAACAGATTCTGTTGTTACGATAGAAGTAGTATATGCTTTAGAATGAGAAGGGAAATATACACGGTCATATGTAATGATTTGCATACCCTTTACAGTCATTCTACCATTTTCATTTGCCAAGGAACCAACAGCTCTAAGAGAGAAAGAAGGTTTTTGACCGTCTCTTAAATCATCATTAAAAGATCTACCAAGGTCATTATTAGTACCACGGAAATGAGCTTTTACAAAATTACCATCCATCCAAAGTTTAGTATACCATACTTGTTCTAAAGTTGGGTCGATTTTACTTTGACGTGCAAGGGTTGCATCAGATGGATGGCCTGCTTCACCTTTAAAGTTACCAGTTTCTACTAGTTCTCTAGTTCTATCAGAGTTGATACCTTTTTCCAATTCATCTGTTGGATAGTATCTTCTATTACGGTTAACTTCATCACCTTCTTGAAGTACACCTTCAGCGATGATAAATCCATTTTTATTTACTTCTTTAACAGTAAATTCTACATTAGCTCTAGTTTCTTCACAGATAATAGAACCTACAAGATTATTTGTATCCAATTATTTTTCACCTACTCTTTAATTCATTATGTATAGAAATTACCTATATGTTTCCCATATACCTATAAGCAGTAAGATAAGAGTAGATCTTAGTGATCTACTCTTTATTCTTATTTATTTTTATGGGATTTTTCTTTTTTAGGAGAAGCTTCATTATTTTCCACTTCTACAGAACCAGTTACATCAGCTTGTTCTAAAGATTCTTTTTGTTGTTCTTCCACTTGAGGTTTTGTTTCCTCTTTTTTAGGTTCAACAACTGCAGCTTCGGAACTATGACCTGTAACAGTTTCAACGATAGGTTCAGAATATCCTTCTGTAATAGCTTTAGCAGTTTGGATATTTGGGAACTTAGATGGACCGTTGTATGTATTGTAGTTATCAAATCCCAATGGAACTGTAATACCACCAGCTAATACTTCTTCTACTTTTGCTTTGTATTCTAAGCAGATAGCGATATCTTCGTCACGAAGAATAACAAGATTGCAAGTACCTGTAAAGCGAACTCCATTAATAGAGAATGCTTTATCGCAGTATACGTTAACTAATTTTTTAACCATTTACTATTACCCTCCTAAGGTATATAAGAGAATTAGATTATTAATTAATCGTCATCCTCATCATCTTCATCGTCGTCATCATCTGAATCTTTTTCATCTTTGTCATCGGATTTAGAATCTTTTTCTTTTTCATCGTCGTCGTCATCAGAGTCCTTATCGTCCTCATCATCGTCTTTATCGTCAGAATCCTCATCGTCGTCAGAGTCTTCTTCATCTTCATCAGAATCATCGTCCTCGTCATCATCCGAGTCTTCATCATCATCTTCGTCATCGTCATCCGAGTCCTCATCTTCATCATCATCTTCATCGAAGTCGTCTTCTTCGTCTTCGTCATCTTCAGAATCGGAATCAGAATCTTCTTCCTCTTCTTCATCTGTGTCAGATTTTTTATCATCAACGATATCAACTAAGATTGTATCACCAGCATATTCGCCTTTAAGGATTTCTTCTTCAGCTTCTGTTTCTTCATCGATAATTGCATCGATTACAGACATAACAGCGTCTTCATGTAAATCTTCATCAAATTTACCTTCTACCATGATATCAACGTTTAGGTTATCTAAAGCCATCTTTTATACCTCGCTTATTATCTTATTCATTAAAATTAGTAATAGGTTGTGGGAAAAGCATGTTTTGATCTTCATCATATTCTTGAGCTTCTTCATCCCATCCACACATGAAATCAATAGTGGAACCATCGATATCATTATCACCAATCATCATATCTTCTAATAGATCTTTTTTAATATCATTTGCAATGATTTCATCTACTGGTCTAGACATTAGTATCCTCCTATATTATATTCTTTTTAATCCATTACTACTAATGTAGGAAATATCAATTATTTGCCTTCTAAATAAGATTTACCATTAGTATTGCAAGAATTATCGTCTAAGTATTTTTGATATTCAGGACTGCTTGCTCCAGCATTAGGGGTATCTCCATTTGGTTTACCACCAGATTGCAATCCAGTCATATAAGATCTTAGCATATATAAAATCATAGGAATTTCATAATAAAGATCTTTAGTAAAGTAATAATCTTTGCATTCTAAGCTTTCCAAATCTTCTAAGTTTAGATTGAATGGGTCTGCAGTCTTATTCATATAATTGATAATAATATTCTTATAGAAATCTTTCTTATCTTCTGTATAAGGTTTATTATTTACGATTCTATCGAATAAATCCATGCTAATCCAATTGATAGGATCTGCATTGAATTTATTTCTAAGATTAATAGATAACTCCCAATACTCTTCCATACGATCTACTAATAGACTATTAGGATCATGAACTGGTACTGGGTAACAACTATTCAAATGCATTTTAGGATTTACATTTTCAATATCTCTAAAAATTGTTCTAGAGTATTCTATAGCGAATGTATCTGGTTTATGAACTGCTTGAGAGATATATAAATAGAAATCATCACTTTCAGAGAAAATGCCTGTTCTAATTAGGAACTCTATCAAATAAGGATCATAGATAAACATTCCTAAATAACCATATACAAAGGTTTGGATATTGCCTTTGTAGAATAGATTAATATAGAATGATTTAAGCATGGTATATGCATCTCTAACTCTATCTAATAACTGAGCATCGTCAGATAAAAGCATTGGAGAAAGATTAGTGCCTACATTACCAGGCATATATTCAAATTCATTTACAAGAAGTTTACCATTAAGGAAACCATAAGATCTTTCACTAGAAGTTTCTAGATTATATCTAATCTTATAGAAGTTAGCCCCAGATTCTAATGTATCTGGAGAGCAAGAGTTTACCCTGAATAATAGGGTATTGTCTCTAAGATAAGTAATCATAAAATAATCATCAACACAAGGGATGATCGTATTAGGAAGAATAATTGCTTCGCCTTCAATAGGAGACTCAGGGCCGAATTCTCCTCTTTGAAGATCTATCATCATTCTTTCTATACCATAGATTTGGAAGTTTTTGATTTTATTATATCTTAGAGGTGTATTCTCCCCTAGTTGATGATATACTTCTTTATCACCTTGGTCTAAGGTAGAGTGTTTATCATTTATATTCCAATAAGTTACTGTTGTAGGTTTCTTATCAGTAAATAAATAATAGGGGTTATTTGCTAAACGATTTTGTAAACCTGTTACAAGGCTCTCGGTAGTTTTTCTATAATTCGTATTAGTAAAACTTCCCATACTATATTTCACCTCCGAATAAGTAAATACAAGATTATATTGATGTGAACTTAGTACCATTAAACAAAAAAGAATACGGAATCCCATAATAGGATTCCGTCATTAATTATATCATTTCGCTAATATTTTCAATGTAGGATGAAATCACTAATTTAGATTCTTCTCGTAATTCTTCTACAGACTTACTCTCATCTAATAATATACCACAATTCTTAGTATATTTATCATATAACTTATAGAGCTTTGTCTTTTTGTCTACCCAAGAAGATAATCCATTCTTATCAGAGTCTTGTTCTATTAGATTTTTGGCTTTACCTGTTATACTAAACAAAGCAGCAGAAGTTAGCCTAGCAATATTATGCTTCTTAACTGCATCACTTTTAGAAGTATCCATAGAGTTTACCTCCATATCTTTTAAAGAAATATCTCTTCTTTAAATAAGTAATATCTTTCTTCTTATATTTTTATTAGCAATTAGTTTATAGAGTCATAAAAAATAATGATAGGATAAACAAATATATAGTATAGAGTGTGTATATGTAATAAATATATTTAACCCTAAAGATAACAACTACTTTGTTTAGCTTTTGTTTATTCCTTACCATATTATCAAATCTACTGGCTTATGATTTGACATGGTTAACCTCTTAAAAATAATAAACATAACTCTTTTTATTTATTTTCTATAAAACTATACTAACGGCATGAGAAAATAAGACTTCATTTTAAAAAGTATTTACAACTTTTCCTTTCTTGTAAATAACACATATAACACTATAACGTTTGCCGTAGTCACGGGCATAACGTTTATTACATATACCACTATACTAAATGCTCCTTATCTTTATATAAGATAAAAAAAAATACACGCACTACAAAACAAACACACAGGGATAAGGTCTTAGACCTTATCCCACTCTCTGTGTTAAATATAAAGTCTTACCCAAATGTTTCTAATTAGCTAAATACCTTAAATCCTGGATGATTTACACCTTTTAATTTATTAGATATAGGATTTGCATAATCTTTATTTGGATCAAATGCTGGAACATCATTAGAAGGTTTTTGTTCTTCTTTATTTACCTCTTCTGGTTTATAATGTTTCTTGCAACGAGCATTTAATTTGATTACTTCTTTTTTAATATGACGAGCAGGATCTATACCTAATTGAATAAAGATATCTGCCATTAGATTTAAAATGAAAGATCCTGTTATAAACCCAATTCTATCAGCTCTTGTCTTCCAATTAGGATATATATCATCCTCATTCCATTCTGGTAGTTCTAAGGAATCGAAATCTACTCTGTTACCATAATTTTCAAAGATATATTTCAAAGGTTCTTTTTCTTTATTAATATCCTTTTCTAATTTAGGGAAGTGAATAATGCTTGGATCTTCAGAATCTGGTTTGGCAAGAGTTAGTGTTTCATAAACATATTTTAATTTATTGAAATATAGCTCTTCTACCAAACTCTTGTTATAGCTATTAAAGATGATTACATCTTTAGGAATACTGTTTAGTGTAGTTACATTAAAGAATATATAATTATCCCTATCATAACTAAATGGGACTTTAATAACTCCTGTGAAGTACTTGTATTTATATTCTGAAAAGATATGACGATTATAATGAATTAATCTAATATCCCTTTTACTATTCTTACTAGTACGAGCTAAAGATGGTGATCTTAGATCTTCTGGTACTTCTCTAATATCCATGAATTTCATAATAGATTTGTAATTATATTTTACACTAGAAAAATCATGGTTTTGAATATAGACTTCAAATTCTTTCATTCTATATTTCCTCCTTATTCTTAGCATAGCTTATATACATATTCACTTATCTTATCTTTTGATACTCCAAAATCTTTTTCTCCTTCATACATATTCACATGAACGTATACAGGAATTCCTAGAGGAGATATTTTTGATTTAACACCTTTTAACACATAATCTTCTATATCATTATCTATATAGATATGAAAGGTTACATCTATGAGACTTTGCGTAGTAATAAAATACTTAATAAGGCTTATGTATGTATTACCACCAATAGCTGCAAAGATATTATTATTTCTATTAGCACCTCTTAGATTATAGAATACAGATAAGATATCGAATGTACCTTCTGCTATATGAATATCTATATGATCATAGATATTACAAACTGATGGGATAATATAATATCCGCTTCCTTCACCATCTGAGATAGTATATTTTATATATCTACTATCTAAAGATTTATGAACTTTCTTTCTAGCTTCGTCATTCATAAGATTCCTAAATATAATAGCCGAGTTGTTATTATTCAAGAATCCTATAAAGACGTTATTGATAGTATCTGCAATTGGTTTTGATCTTGTTACTTTATTAAATTTGTTGTGGTTTAAGAATTCATATAAGCTTAGAATTATTTTACAAGATGCTAAATCTTCATAAGTTAGATTTAGACCCAATCTTTTATTAAGGTAATTTAATTTATATGCCGAAATTTGATTATCTTGTGGAATTGGTACTTGTAAATTCAATTTACCTTGTCTATTTAAACGATACCTGCTTAAATTAGACACTCTCTTATTGTTAGTTTCGATCTCAGATAATAACTCTGAGTCTATGATGTCCCCACGTCCCGTAAACTCTTCTAGAACCTCTTTGGTTAAAATACCTCTATGATTAATATTTCTAAAACAATTAAACATTGGAGGTTTTCCATCAAGTCCTAAAGAGATATACATATGATGGCCTGTATCTGTCATTCCTTCTCTATTACATAGAGGACAGTTTATAGTTACTTCTCTTTTAGCCGATGCATCTTTAGAATCAGGGAACAGCAAATGAAGCTGTTCCCTTAGTCTGTCTGATAATTGGGTATTGATTAGATCTTTATTCTCCATTGCTGTTCACCTTCTTTCATTATTAAAGTATATGTATCAGATTAGCATTACAAATCTACATACTTCTTCTGATACAATATCTGGAATTACATTAATTGGTCTACCATTATTTTCTGGATTATGATAGTCAATTGTTTGGAATTCAGATGATAGAATTTGAGCAATAAGCATTAAGATTACATCATGCTCAATCTTAGGGTTATTATACTTCTCATGGATCATTGGGAAGTATTTGGATGCTTCAATCTTTTGTAGTTCTTTCTTGTTAATATTCTTTCTTGTAACAACACGAACTACTTTACCACCAACCATATATGGAAGTTGGCATAGTTTATAAGACTCTAATAATCTTCTAGCTGCAATAATTAGAATGATATATTGTCTTACATTCATAATCTTAATAGATTGTGGATCGTCAAACTCTTTGGCAAATAGATAAGTAACTAATGTCTTTTGTAAAGAGTTTACAATAAGTTTACCATCTTCATCACAGAGTTGATTATAATAGAATTTGATTTCTTCTTCATCAAATGGTCCATATTTCAACTCAATACGCTGCATAGTAGTTTCACAGTTTACTTGAGTTTGAATAAGAATAGCTTCATTAATCTTAGCAGCATGTGCTTCGAATTTATCACATTCAGAGTTGTTATCATCATCTCTATTGGAAGAGGATAACATTACAAAGCCATATTCGTAAGGTACATCTGTGACCTTAAATCTAATATCCCTGTTAATGGCATTATAGTTGAAGTGGATGATATTCTTATTATAAGTATATTTAGGAATAATTTGCATGATAATATTTTCTACTGTCTCAATAGAATGAGTAGTAGTATTTCTACCACGGATTGTTTGCATTTCCCATAATACACCATTATTCAAAGTATTCTTTGTTACATTACTAGATGCAGTTTCATATAATTTAGATGATAGATTAACACCATAAGTTTTAGATGCTGCTTGGAATAACAAGTCAAATGCTTTAAGCAATACTGTCTTGATATCTTGAGGATCAATCTTTTTCTTCTCAATGAAGTGTGTTAAAAGAGGGATCATCATATTCTGCATAACAGAAATTTTAAGCATAATTTTGGCATGGAAGTCTGAGTACTCCAATACTGGAGATTTGCTATTTTTGTAGGATTCCAAATCATCAATAGAATATTGTTCCATATTCATTTGATCTAGATGGTAGTTTAAATATGCTGCCATAGAAGAACCATTCGGATTAATAAAATATTTCCAAAGATCTCCTAAGAACATATCTAGACTATAGTCATTTGTATTTACATCGATCATATATTTGATCTTAGCATATAAAGCGACAAGTCTTTGTTCTTTGTCATAATATTTTTCAAAGTAGTTAAGATAGTTAGTACAATGATCCCTGAATCCGATTGCAATAGTCCCATCTTCTTTTACTTTAGAATCACTATTATAACAACGCTTTGCTTTAATAGAGAAATAATCGATCATCATATTAGCTTCACAGTCATCACTCATCCCAAAGAGTTTGTGAATAGGAGCTATGATCATACCTCTTGTATGTGTAAATACAACATCTTCTGGAGTTTGTGGTCTCCAATCATCGATATGTGGCTTTTGTTCCATATAAGGATTACCTTGTTGACTAGCGGCCATCATAGTCTTAACAGTATCATGTTTAGCAACCTTATCACCATCTTTGGTAATATTATGATTGATAATAGATACTACTGGAATCTTTTCTCCCTTAGCATACTTACTTCTGTCAAGCACAAGTCGAGGCATATAATAAGCTTGGTTATTATACGTTAATTCTTCTTCAATGTCAACTTGTTGGTCGTTGTAATAATCCATTCTTGACTCCTTCTCCTTACTATTGTTAAAGACTTACATGAATCTTTTGAGGTCCACTACACCTCATATTTATAGTATACAGATAAAACTACGATTAGTAGTGTCTGCTAACTTTCTTTACATAATTTCCACTACGTTTCGCATTTGTTCTTGCTACACGTTGAACAGCTTGTACACTCTTAACTTTATTTGTGTAAGCCTTGCCTTTCCCCTCAATTCTATCAGTATCAGAGTAATCATCCTTGGAAATATAGTTACTACCATATTTATTAGTAGCTTGAAGTTTCTTCACGTTTTGTACTTGGATAAGTTTCTCTTTACCACTCATAATTTGACTAGCAAGATTTTGAGGTTTATAAGGATAAGCATTCATCCACATAATCTTATTATCTAAACCTTTTAGTTTGAATAATAGATAAGCAAAGTAAATAGATTTTACATAACCTACAATCTTATTTGGGTTCGTTGTGTTAGGCTGTTTCTTGAATACTACTGGATCAAACTTCTTAATCAATTCTTTGATAAGAAGGTCATTATGTTTAAATGCATTAGCATAAGTAAACATAAAGTTCGGATCATTAGAGAATACTTTGATATTATATCCACTAATCTTATTAAGTCTTTTTTGTACGTCGTCATTTGTAGTAAATTCTATTACTACATCATAAAATACGTTCTCATCTTTCTCTGACGGCATCATAATATAGAGAACGTATTTATCATTAGTATTTTTATATAGAGTATAGTTAATCTTACCATTCACTCTAAGCATCATAGCATCAAATTTCTTAGAGTAAAGTTCCCTGGCAGTTTCTGCCTCTCCCACCATTCGAGTACGTCCTCCAGATGGGTTCTTAGCATAATCCTCAAAAGTAATTTGCATTTTCTTCTACCTCTTTTCTTCTACACCCTCTTATGATATGACGTCTAAAATACCCAGTAAGGATATTATTCCTTACTGGTGGTATCTTAGATTATTCTAGATTTGAGGGCAAAATGACATTAAATCATTTAATAATGTGTAGTTCACTCCGTAAAAAATTATTTTGATAATATACTTTTGAAAAATAGTAATCAATTATATACTATAATTGTGAGAAGTTTGAGAGAACTTATTTTATATATTTTAGAAAGGATAGTGATAAATTTTTTAACAAACTCTATACTCAAACACTCTAAAGACATTTAAAAATCTAGTTAATTCAAAAAAAGGAAAAACGAACAATGAAAAATAACGAGCTAGTTCAAAAAATTAACTTTAATTTATCTGGTATTAATTTGAATGGTATCTTGGTAGCTAAAGAAGAATCTGATAAAGCTATTAAGAATTTACTTGAGTTGCGCAGTCAAGTAAATAATTTAATTGATCTGATGGAATCTATGAAACCTGAAGAAGTAGTAGAAGCTCCTAAAGAAAAACCATATACTGATGTGATTCATATTCCATCTAATGATTTCTCTTTAGCTCAAAAAGTAAGTCAGTTCCAACACCAAAAAGAGAAAGAAGAAACTGTTGATACTACTACTGATGATCATACAGAAGAAGTTGAGTCTAAGTCTTCTCATAGAAGATCTTCTTCAAGATATTTTGTAGAAGGAAAGGGAACTAAACAACCTCATTCTAAAAGTAGTTTCTATGTTCTTGATGATGGGGAGTATGAAAAGCTAATCAGTGTTAAAAACTTATTAAGCTTTTCTGAGAGAGTATCTCAAGATATGCTTAATAAAGATCATGTACTTGAGACTAAAGTATTCAATGTAAATAATAATTCTTATATTCTATTATCCGTATTCTGTAATGTAATGAATACAGATTATAATGCAGTAAATAAATATGCTAGTGAGGATAATGGGAAAGATAACTTTGCTATTGGTTTGTTTGTTAATGATAATGGTAGAGAGTCAGCTCGTAAACTTATCAATTTGAAATACGCATTGGGTATTATCAAACAATATGGTTTTAAAATAGTTGTAAATCATGTAGACTTTGAAGGCTATCTAAACCTTAAAGATCTATTAGATCTAGATACTGCCATTAGTAGAAAAGATCTAAAGGAAAACTATTTTGAAGGCAAACCTCTATTAGCATATATCATGAATAATTCCAAATATCCTTGGTATTATTTGAATAACAATAATATCTCTATCAAAGAAGCTTGGAAAGCATATGAATCTTATGCAAATAGTGATGGGCATAATTTTGAAACTAAGAAACGATTATTTAATGAATTTATAGATGTGGGATTCAGTTCATTTGAAAATCGTTACAGTATGCCAGTAAGACCAGATGCAGATTTCTGTAGAGAACCTATTACAGTATATGACGACTCTATTGATAATTACTATGCAGTATTTGGTAGTAAAAAAGAGATTGCATTTGCAGTAGTAAGTTATGTAGATAATCGTTTAGATAAGATCATGGAAGAATCTTATATGCTTCGTGATAAAATTTATGATGTAGATGAAGTTGCTAGATTATGCGATCGTCAATCAGATTGGGTAGTTAAAGCTATTAAACATTTAGGCTTAGATCCTGATTTTATCAATAAGGATACTGCTAAGGAAGCAATGCATCTATCTACAAAATCTATTGTTACTAGAAGTTACGAAGGCTAAAGGGAGTAAATAATATGGAAAAGAATTATAGTGAGAGCATCAATATTAATATGGGACCAGTTCAGATTAACGGTACTTTAGTTTCATATGATGAAAATCTTCTAAAGGAATTATATATCTTTAGAAATGGTATTGACTTTATGCTCAAATTATATGGGTATGAAGAAGGAATGGAATTAAAGGAGGAAAAGGCCGATGCCAATTTTCCCAAATTAGATGATAAAGAAGATCCATTTAAAGATGTTCCTGAAAATCTTTATGATCTAAAAGAGGATGATTTTCATGGGCATAGTAAAGGTTGGTTAGAAGCGAATATTGTAGCAACAAGAAGTGGAAGAGAAGTCATGCTCTATTCTACACTATTTCTAATCAAAGATAAATTCAAATATCCAAATTTATTCTTCGATAAGGATAATGATGGAAGATATGCTTCTAGATGTGTAGCATTAAATGCGTTTTGGATGGATATGCTATTCGATACTTTAGAAGAGATGAAGAAAAGAAATACTTCAGAGGATGATATTATTACTCTATTCCATCTTGCAGAAGCTAAGCTTCATGAAGTAGAATCTAAAATTGATTATCTTTTCAAAGAATTAAAAAGACGTTCAGAAGATTACGATTTCATCAATGTATCTACACTAACCAAACGTCTAGACTTGTTTAAAAATCAAGCTAAATTGTATGCATTATATGAGAAATTACCTTTCTATAAAAGGGTATATCCAACAGAATTACAAAATCAATATAAAGAAGCTAAGATTAAAAATACAAGTGGAAAAGAAGCTCCTATGCATTTTATTAGAACAAAGGATTTTGATAAACTATTTGAAATGGTAGTGGCAGAACCTTTTGGTAATAAATCTTTGCTTAAAGATGTATTCGGTTTTAGAACTAGATTCGTTGGAAAAAATATTTAAAAAGTTAAGGGGTAGAGCATAATGCTCTACCCCCTCTTTATTTTTTTTATTAGATATCAGTCATCGTTACACCAATATACTCTTCTTTAGTTTCTTCTTCCATATTATAGATATTGAATCTAGCATCTGGAACTAAGAATTGATTTGTTTGGAAGAGTAATGTGATAATTCTA